>ERZ1034363.275-NODE-275-length-37204-cov-34.263986_pt1 | contig 37204 bp, 56 predicted proteins | sample MGYA00520616_ERZ1034363 | MGnify/ENA primary metagenome ERZ1034363 (study PRJEB33736, sample SAMEA104284506) | Azolla filiculoides | biome: Urban; feature: Water surface; material: Ditch water | place: Netherlands | collected 2015-10-28 | depth 0-0.1 m ... | reverse complement strand
GGTGGCGCGCAGGCTTTCGTAAACCGAGTGGTAGCCGGTGCCCAAAATCACCCGGTCACCAATGGCGTAGGTAGTGGCGGCGCTCCAGGCCGCATAGTCTGTCTCGGGCACGGTGCTGGAGACAAAGCTGGCATCAGCAATAGCAGTGGGTTTGATGACGATCATGCGGCAGCCCTGGTTGCGATGGCGTCGCCGTCGGGAACGACGCGGGTCAGCGTTTGATTGGTTCCGCTGGCACTCACGGCAATGCTTTGCAGCAATGCCTTGGTGATGGCCTGGGCTTCGGCAAGCTGGGTGCGCATAAGGCGCAATTCATCGACCAGTTCGCTGTCATTGGCGCCACCGCTGCGCAGCATCGATGCCGTTTGGTCGGCGTTGAAAATGCGCGATGGCCCGGTAACCTCAAGCTCAGGCCCGCGCTCGCCCACCAGGCGAATGCCGCCGCCGAACATGCCACCATGCTCAAAGCTGGGGTAAATTTCTTTGAGGGCATCCAACTGGCTTTGGTTTTGTGCTGATCCTTTGAGCGCGGCATAAATGGCGCGGACGGCAGAGTCTGCCACTGCGGCGTCGGTCATGGCAGTTTCGGGCTGGTAAAAGTTCTCGACGCCAGCGGAGCCGCCAAGCGCGTAGGCTTTGGCACCATCGCGGGTCACATTGCTGCCGAACCGGAACAGTGTTTGCGCGGGGGCGATGCCGAGCATGGTGGCAGAGCGCAGGTATTCGGCCTCCATGCCTTTGATAAAGTTGTCGGTATCTGCCGTTGAGCCGCCATAGTAGGTGTTGTAGTCAAGCACATTGCCCTGGGGGTCAAACAGCATGTCGGCATTGCCGGTGTTGATCTGGTCGGTGCCTTTGTAGGTGCCACCGCCAAATAGGCCGGCCAGCAGCGCAATGCCACCAAGCGCCCAGCCCCAGCCGGGGATGGCAGCCAGCGCACCCGAAAGACTAGCCCCCTCGACAGCGCCTGCAGCCGCACCAAGCCCTGCCGTTTCACCGGCTGCACCAAGCAGCCCCAGGTCAGTAGCCACCACGCTGCCTGATGTGACCAGGCCCACTTCGACGCCCGCGCCCGTCGTGGCACCAATGCCCAGCGCGCCGGTAATGCCGGTGCCGGTGAAGCCGCCACCGCCAACACCCAGGGCGCTGCCCACGCCCGCCAGCGCGCCGCCATCAGACAAGGCCGTGCCCGCGCTGCTGACCACACTGCCAATCGTCGAGCCACCCGACCCGGTGACGGCACTGCCAACAGCCGACCCCACCGCGCTGCCAGCACCGCCGCCGGTGCTGCCCAACACGCCACCAGTCAAGGTGCTCAGGGCGCTGTTGATGACGCCGTTGAGCGCGTCGGCAAAGGGCTGCATGACCAGGTTGACGCTGGGGCGAAGCACCATGTCCATGAACAGTTTTTCGATGTAATCACGGAAGGTGACGAACAGCGACTTGCCATTGCTCAGACCGTCGATAAACGCATTGGTCAAGCCGTCACTGATGCTTTTGGTGGTCTTGTTCCACTCGGTCGCGGTCTCACGGGCAACGGCCAGGTGGGTGCCTTTGGCGGCTTCGTCGGCAGAGCTCCGGTAGGCGTCGGCCAGGTCTTTATGGGCTTGCACAACGTCGGCGCTGACACCGGCTTCCTCAAACAATTTGGCAATGGAGTCTTCGGCAGCGGCAGAGTCAAGCAGCCGCGCCACGCGCAAGTCACCGAGCGCCTGGGTGCGCTCGCCCACTTTTTGAATGGCCGATGTTTCAATGGGCAGCATGGCCTCGGCCTCGGCGCGGGCCAGTGCGGAGGCCACCGTGCCCTCGTTCATCTTGGCTGTTTTCTGGAACAAGGATTCGAGGTTTTTGTAATTTTCTTCGGTGCTTTGTTTTGTGAGTTCGAGGTAACGCTTTTCTTCGGCGCTCAGGTTTTCAACCGCCCGCAGCTGGTTGATTTTGGCGATGACAGATTCAAGCTGCGCATCGGTCAAAATTTTGGTGCTATTGGCCAGGTCTGACAGCAACTGGTTTTCGATCTTGTCAGCCTCGGTGAGTTTGGTGCCGGTGTCCAGCTCTTGCTGCATGGAGAGGATTTTTTCGTCAATCGACGCGCCAAGTTTGTTGTATTGGTCTTCTTGTTTTTTGAGTTCGGTAGCGAGTGTTTTGGCGGCGGCGTCTTGCTCTTTTTGGGCAGCGGCATCTTTTACGCGAGCGGCCTCGGAGCGCGCCAAGGCGCCTGACACATCCAACTGTGGTTTGCTGGCTTCGCTGGCAATGCCAAGGTTTTTGACATCGTCCATGCGAGCGCGCAGTTTGCTGCCCAGTGATTGTTCGGACCAGGTGGCATCAAGCGTTACGCCCAGTTCTTGCACAATGGTTTTTTGCCGGTTGGCTGATGACGTCATGGTGTCAAGCGCGGCCGAGAATTCGCCTTTGGCCGCCAGTCCGATGGCGCTCATGGTGCTGGTAAATACATCACCAATGACCGCCATGGTGGCGCCAATGATGTGGCCCGCGCTTTTGACTACCGTGATCAGGCCGCCAAAGGCGTCCATGATGTAGGTGATGCCGGTGATGATGTTGCGCGTCCACTCGGTGATGGTGCCGTCTTTGGACAGTTTGGCCATTTCGTCGCTGAGCCCACCGGTTCCGGTGGCCACGTCTAAAAATGCCTGGCTGGCCTCGTACAGGGCCGGTGTCATGCCGTCGGCCAGGTCGCGTTTCCAGTCGTTGGCTTCTTTGCGGATCTGGCTCAAATTGTCGCCAAAAGCGTCGGCCATGGCCGCTTGGGTGGCTTTGAGTGCTTTTTGCTGGTCGGTGAGGCTGGCCGTCACGGTGTCGGCATCGTTGCCAAGGTCTTTCAAAAATGGCAAGAGCTTGGCACCTTCTTTGCCAAACAGGGCTTGAGCGGCGGCGCCTTTGTCAGCCCCGTCAGCAAAGTTGCCCATGGCTTTGGCCACGGCAATCATTTGGTCCTCGGGGTTGAGGCGTTTAAAGTTGTCAAAGTCAAGCCCCAGCGCCTGGATGGCAATGCCCGCGCCTTTGCTGTCAGCAGTGGCGCCCACCATGTTTTTGCCAAGTTTGTTCATGGCGCCGGTAATGGTATCGATGCTGGTTTCGGTGTACACGCCGAGCTGCCGGAACTCAAACAACGCGGCAGCACTGGCGCCGGTCTGGATGGCCATGTCATGCAGCGCGCCGGTGGCGTCGATACTGCTTTTGATCATGCTGGCGAAGGCGTTGGCCCCCATGGTCAAACCCAGCGCACTCAAGGCACCGGTGACCATGTTGGTGACGTTGCCCAGCGAGCCGAACTTGGTCTCGACCTTGCCCAGCTCCGAGCCCACCACTTCGCCCCCTTCAAGGGCGAGCCTGAACAGTACATCAGTTGCAGCCATGTCAGTTAATTCCTTTGTTGCAGTACGCCAAGCGTGGCGAATTCCATGACCTGCAGGTCCGCAAAGATGGCGGCACGCTCAGTTGGTTTGAGTCGCAAGATGTGCCCCAGGTAGGCGCTGACTGCCGCGTAGTCAAGCCCGCTGGCTTTTCCGTCGTGGCCATAGCGCCACTGGGTTCGCAGGTTTTGCCAGACAACGAACGTGGGTACATTGCAGGGCCACAGGTAGCATTTTTCCAATGCGGCTGGCGGCGCTGCGCTGGCATCGTCGTCAGCGCAGTCGCCAGGCTGTTGCAACCCAAAGGCCGCGAGTGCTTCGTCAAACTCGGCTTGGGGTTCATCTGGGCTGCCTGCTTTGGGTATATGTAACTGGCCGCGCGCCTGGATGCGGGCGACCTGCGCTAGTTTTTTTCCTTGGCGCGCACTTCCTTCAAGTACGCGCTGAAAAACACCCCGGCTACACCCGCCACATTGAGCATGGCGGCAAAGGCGTCGGGGCTGAACGCGGCGGGTTCCCCCGCGTCATCCAGCACCAGGCGCTGGCCCGACCAGTCGGTCACCACGTCCGTCACAAAGTCGCGGATCTTGCCGTCCTTGTTTTCAAGGTAGGCTTGAATCTCGTCTTCGTCGAGCTTTTTGGCAGTCAGCGTGAAGGCAAATTGCTTCACTGTGGCGCGTGACTTGATGGTGAACTTGACTGGCACGTCGACCAGGTTGTCAATGGCAAGGGTGTACATGGTGGTTTTGTTGCTAAGTGGGTTTACAGGCTGATGATCTTGAGTTCGTCATTGCCAGCGGAGGGGTTCAGCCCGATGTCAAACCCAATCAGGCGCATGCCCGAGTTGTCGACCTTCTTGGGGTTGAGCAGCTGCACCGCAGGCGCGAACAGCATGATCTTGGCGCCGGTGGCCGTGCCAATGGTGAAACCCATGCCAGTGCTGGTGTTGGCCTTGACGTTGGTGAGCTGCGTGACCTCTTGCGCGGCAGTCAGCTCAAGTTCGAGCGAGCCCTTGATGTTGCGGTCGCTCAGCACCACGGTCTCAGTGGTCAGCATGGGCACAAAGGCGGTCTGGTTGCCCCAGTCCAGCGTCAGGCCGGTGCTGTTGTAGCTGGTGCCGCCAGACAGCGCGCCGGCCGAGTAGGTGCAGCCCAGCAGAATGTCGGTCACGTTGGCCTTGGTGACAGGCACCGGCTGCTTCCAGGCAGTCAGCACCGCTGACGGGTTGGTCACTGCGGTGGCGCCGCCGTCCACGGCCACAAAGTCAAACATCAGTTTCGGGATCTCGCCCGACTTGGCGCTCAGCTTCACGTTGCCCATGGCAAACAGCAGCTTGTGCTGCACGCCGTCATCGTAGTAGTAGATCGACAGTGACTTCAGCGCTTCGGTGATGGGGTCGTACTCAACGCGGTTGGGCACGGTCAGGCCGGTGGTCTCGGCCATGGCGCAGCCCAGTAGCAGTTGGCCCCAGGCCGGGCCGGTGGCGGCGGTGCCTGAGCCGGCCAGCAGCACTTCAAAGCTGCACTTGACCGAGTTGGCGGCCACCAGGTCGATGGACCCGCCAAACCACGGCGTCACCGTGTTGATGGTGGCCATTTTGGCGTCAATCGGGGTGATCGACATGTTCATCACCTGGATGGCGTTGGCGGCCCCCGTGGGCACTGAGTCGGTACCCGAGGTGACTTCAACTTTGGCCAGGATGACGGTTTTCTTGATAAGACGTGCCATGGTGATTTACTCCAGAATTTCGGGTTGGGTGGGGGTGTAGGGCGGGTTTGCAGCCCAGCACAGCTGGGTGGCGTCCCAGTGCCAGCTTCCACCACCGGGCAGCGGCGTGTTGGCGGGTGTGGGCGGGGTCGGCTGCGGCTCTGCAGGCGGCTCTGGGGGCAGGTCGATTGGCATGGTCAGGTCCTTGTCGCCAAACTGGCGGTAGTGGTTTGATGCTGCGCCACCAGGTGGATGACAGCGCAAACGGTGGGGGAGTCGGTGTCGTCGTATTGCCAGTCAACTTTGGGGGCCATGCTGACACTGGCGCCCAAGGCGCTAAAGTCAAGCGAGCACAAGCGCGCCCAGGCATCAAACAGCAGCGCATCGACTGCAGCGGCAGCGTCCGCGGAGGCACTGGCGCGGGCGTAACATTCCACCGCGAAGCGGGTCTGCCAGTCGGTCACACCCAGCGTAAACTCGGCGCCCTCCGAGGCGTCAAGGCGCAGCACAATGGCGGTGTTTTGACCAGCCGGTATGGGCCGCATGCGGTTGGCACTGATGCGCCCGCCGGCCAGTGCCGGGGCAGTGTTCAGCGCCGCCAGCAGAGCTGCTGCAACGGTGGCAAAGGCGGTGGCGCTCATACCAGCTCCAGTTCCAGTTGGCTCAGGCCCGTGCCATCGGGCTCATGCGCGGCGATCAAATAGTTGACAGAGCCAATCACCACCGTTTTACCCACCGGGTCGGCAGGCACGCTGGTGGTGGCAATGGTCAGTGTCGGTTTGGTGCCAGCCATACCCGCAAACGAGACCCCGCGACCACCCATGCCGCCCAGCAACGTGGCGGCGCTGGCGTTGTCAAAAATGCCAGACAGCGTGACACCATTGACGGTGGCGCTGGTGGCAAATTCGGCCACGTTCATGAATGGGGTCAGGTCTTCGACAAACATGGCTTAGCGGTTTTGCTTCACGCCTACAGCGGTGCAGCTCAGGCTGAACTCAGGCGATGCTGAGCCGCCAACCGTCTTGACCACGCGCAGGTAGCGCCGGGCGCTGTCCACGTTGAGCGTGATTTTTTCCAACGTGGGGGCTTTGGTGCCCGCCTCGGTGACAGTAGTGAACACCGCGCCGGCAATGTCGGCAAAGCTGCTGTTGTCTGCGCTGTCCTGCACTTTCACGATCAGCGTGGGGCTGGTGCCGGCCACGTTGACGGCGCTGAGCAGCACGGCGATCTGGCCCACAAAGTCGCGCACGTCCACGCCCGTGCCGTTGGCCGTGGTGAGGATGTTGGCCATGGGCGCCAGGGCGATGGTTTGCAGGTGGGTGCCAAGGTTGTTTTGGTTCATGGTGTTCTCGATGGGTTGGGGTGGTCAGCCGCCGCACCGGGGTGCAGCGGCTGGGGTCACGCTTAGGCCGTGAGGGCGTCCACCATGCTGGCAAACGACTCGACGTTGCGCACGGCCACGTCCACGTCCTGCAGGGCCACCACGCGGATGGTGCCGGCGGTGCTGCCGGTGTAGGGGTCGACCATCAGGTCCAGACCGCCCCACATGCCGATGACCAGGTCGGCAAAGTTGCCGAACAGGATGGCGCTGGCCACGGCGCCGCTGGAGCCTTTGACCAGGTTGCTTGGCACGGCGTTGGTGACGGCGGCGCGGTAGCCGTTGAGCGGCATGTTGCCAGCCTCCCACACCGGCTGGCCGGCGCTGGAGAACTTGTCGGTGCCTTTGAGCTTGCCGCGCACTTTGGCGTTGGTCAGGTAGCCCAGGGTGCCGATGTCGGCATTGGCCGCGCTGATGGCGGTTTCCAGCGCAATGACGTTGGCCCAGGTGGGGGCTGCGCCGTTGTCGCCGCCGATGATGCCCGGCGTGACCAGCGTGAGCAGGCCGCTGGGCTGGTTGTCGGCGCCCGTGCCGTTGATGGCGGCTTGCTGGATGGCCAGGCCAAGCACGGTGGCCAGGTCGTTTTGCACCATGGCTTCCACGTCGATGCTGGACTGCAGCAGCAGGCGGCGGCTGATGTCGCTGAAAGCGCCCACGGTCTTGGGTGCCATGGTGACCTGGCCGATGGTTTGGGCCGACTCGGTGGGTGCGCCGTTTTCAGCGACCCAGTAGGCGGTGGCCGCGCCGGTTTGCTTGGGGATGGCGATCATGCCGTTGAGGCCGGTCAACATGCGTGCGCCCAGTTGATTGAGCACCATGGCGTTGCGCAGGATGTCGATGAAGCTGCCCGACAGCAAGTCGGTAGCCACCAGGTTGCCGCCACCGGTGGCGCTGCCCACGGTGAGGTCACGCTTTTGCACGTCATACGGCACCATGAAGCCGCGCGATTGTTTTCCGATCTTGGCGCTGGCAGCCTCGCTGCACTCGCGCTCGAAGGCGGCAGCCTTTTGAGCGGCACCGTCGCCGGGGTTGGCCAGGGCGTTGATGGCGCGCAGCACGCTGAAGCGCTTGACTTCGGTGGGCGTCATGCCGATGTCTGCCGTTGGCACGGGCTTGGAGGACAGTGCCTTGATGGCGATTTGCTGGAATTCTTCGACGGTCTTGCCGTCCTGGATAGCGCGCATGGCCAGGTCAGCACCGCCGGGGATGCCGGTGGCGATGGCGGAGATTTCGGCGGCGTGGTTGCGCTGGGCAACGACTTCAATTTTTTCGGTAGGCATATGAGCTTTCGTTTCAGTGGTGGATGGGGTGAGGGTTTTTTCAGCTTCGCCGGCTCCGTCCGCAGTGCCTTCGGTGGCGTCTTCGGAATCTTTGGAGTCGGTCTGCCACACGGTCACTTGCACCGTGAGGTCTTTTTTCTCCAGATCGGCATCAGCACTGCGGCCAACACCCACGCTGGCGTCAGCGGGCACGCTGACCAATGACACTTCAAAGGGTTCCCAGTCGGTTACGCGGTAGGTTTCCACACCTTCCTTGGTCTCGACGAGTTGCGCTTTGTGGATCATGTAGCCCACCGAGACGTTGCGGCGTATCCCATCCACCACGTCCTGGAAGACTTCTTCTGCGCGTGCGCTTTTTCCAAAGCGCACCACGGCACGGGCAACACGGTCCGCACCGATTTCGACAGACTCGACAACGCCCACAACGTCGCGTGCGCTGTGGTCGCATAACAGGTTGGCACCGCTGCGCAACCGGCCCTGGCGCATGGCCGTGGCGGTGCAGTCCAAAATCTCGATGCCCCAGTAGCGCTCGTAAGGTGTCTCACTGGCAAAGGCCAGGGTGGCGGTGCGGGCGGCCACGTCAACGGCGGCGCGCTCGACCAGCAGGGCGCGCTCGACCTTGCCGGTGGCCAGGTGGCGCTGCAGGTTTGCGGGGATTTGAGTTTTTGCCATGGGGTGTACTTTCAATGGGTTGGTGTCCGGTCTTTAAGGCAAGAAAGCGGACGGTTTAAGCATTTGTTGCGGGAACCACAGCGGTGGCTTGGGCGCCTGGCGTGGGGTCGTAGGCGGTGAGCTTTACGCCCAGCAGCTTGGCAGCTTCTTGCGCGGCGGCGATGCTGGCGAGGGTGTCGTCAAAGTCGTAGCCCATGGCGCTGGCCAGGTCTTGCGGAGCCATCAGGCCAGCCTTGACGGCCAGTATCTTGGCTTCCATGTCGCCCTTGGGGTCGACCCATTCCCAGCGCCGGGGCTGCCATTCGTGCTTGCTGAATTTGGCAATCTTGGCAGCGGGTAGCGCGCTGCCGTTGGGCATGGTGAGCGCGCCCATGATCAGGCTGGTTTGCAGCCACATCTTGAATACCGGCTCCATGAAAGCGGCAATGAACCATTCCTGGTCAGCAGCCCAACGGTCGCGCTCTTCCAACGCGCCGCTGCGGATGCTGCTGTAGCTCACGCCTTCGAGGTCGTTGGCCAGGCTGTGGTAGGCCACGCGCCAGCCGCTGGCAATGCGCTGCAGCGTGGTTTTGACGAATGGTCCGAAGACTTCGTTGGGGTACTTGGATTCGTGTGGCGTAAAGCTCACGCCCGTGGGCAGGGTGTCGTAAGTGCCGGGCTGGGTGGGGCTGATAGCCTGACCGGTTTCATCCAGCCCGCCAATGGGGCTTTGGCCGTCGGGGGTGGTGAAAAAGCCGTAATGGTTGGCGCCGTGCTCAGCGGCCAGCAGCGCCGACAGCTTGAAGTTGCCCAGGTGGTGCAGGCTGAGCATGCCCGCGCTCATCCACGGGATGCCGCGCATTTGCTCGGCACGCTCTACCTTGAAGCGGTGCAGCACCTCGCCAATGGGCACGCGCAGGCGCTGGCGGCTGCTTTGCACGCCGTCATTGGGGTGGTGGGCAAACAGGTGCAGCGCCACCGGGCGGCGGTAGGCGTCTACCTCGACACCCATGATGATGGCGTTGCTGGTTTTGGTGGCGGCCACGTTGCAGGTGGTGTCGATGCGGTCCACGTCGATGATTTGCAGGGCCATGCCGTACTTGTTGCCGGACTCGGAGCCAAGCACGAAGCGGGCTAAAAATTCGCCGTCACTGGGCAGGCCACCCACCAGGGTCTCGCAGATGTCGCGCAGGCTTTGCTGGCCGGTGATGTCGCAGCCGCTGCACCAGTCTTGCCATCCGGCCTCGATGGCGGCATTGGCCAGCTTGTCTTGCTTGCCTGGGCTGTCTTCCACACGCATCTGCAGCCGGATGCCACTGGGGCCGATGATGTTGTTTTTGACCATGCCGGCGAACTTGACGGCGTAGTCGTTGTTTTGCAACAGGTCACGGCCACGGCTGCGCAGGCGGTTCAGGTCGCTGCGCAGCTCGTGGTTCAGGCTTTGCTCGGTGGCCTGCCAGTCGGCGGTCAGGCGGTCAATGCGGGCGGCGGCAAAGCGGCGCACCTGGGGGCTGGCGGGCGGGCCACCGCGCAGCCAATGGGCGGCGCGCTGAAAAATGTTGTGTTGCATGGTTTGTGTGGGGGTTAGGGACCAAAACGCACCATCACGCGGCGCTTGTCGGGCAGGCCACGGGCCACCAGGGCGGAGGCTTCCTCGCGCGCCACCTCGAACTGGTAGCGGTCACGCAGGGTGAGCAGGTCGGGGATGCTCAGGCGCTGTAATTTGCGCCCGGCAATCTCGTAACTGGCCGCGCTCAGGTTGGCCGGGTTTTCCAGGTAAGCCTGCACCGCGTCCAGCGCCTTGCGGGCATGTGTGCGGTTGTCCAGCGTCAAAGCATCAAAGGCGGCTTGCACCACCATGCTGCCACTGGCCACAGTAAACACGTCGCCGGCCTTGCTGACCTGGGCGCGCCAGGAATAGGTGCCGGCGGTCCAGGCAGCGGTAGTGGCGGCGGCCACGTTGACCAGGTGGTCATCACCCGAGGCGGTGCTGTTGATGCTGATTTTGCTGGTGGCGTTGATCAGCGTGTAGGCCAGCACCCAGCCGTCGCTGGCCAGGTAGTCGGGCTGATTGATCAGCCAGGTGGCGGTGTCGCCAGCCAGCAAGGTGGTGGGCTCTGTGGTGGGAATTGGTGCTGCCATATGGTTTGGGACTATGGTGGGTGGGGTGTCCGGTCTTTAAGGCAAGAAAGCGGACGGTTTACAGCCGCCGGGGGTGGCGCCGGCCAATGCGCGTGTACAGCGCGTTGTCGGGGCCGTTGGCGCTGCCGTTCATGATGCGCGCGGCGATCTGGCGGTATTGGTTGCGCATGGGTGGATCTGGGTTTTGCCCGGCGGCGCTGCCGTTGGCTGGGGTGAACTGCACCTCGGCCAATGATCCGCTGGCGTTGGCCGTGCCATACGCCGCACCCGTTGCCGGGTTGATCTGTAGCGATGCGAACACCGCCATGGTTTGTATGTCTGCCACCGCTTGTGCTGTGGCTGCTGTCAAACTGATGCCTGTCAGCGATGCGCTGGCGTTGCCGTTGACCACCGATGCGCCTGATGCCGTGCCGGTGGGCGCTGTCAGGCTGATGCCTTGGAGCGCACCGCTGGCCGCTGCTGTCCCTGTGGCTGCGCTGGTCGGCGCTGTGAGCGTGGCCGATGCCAATGCGCCGGTTGCCGTGGCACTGACCGTGCCTACGGCGTTGCCTGCCGGGGCCGTGAGCGTTGCTGTTGCCAGTGCGCCGGTAGCTGTAACACTTGCCGTGCCCGCTGCGCTTCCTGCTGGTGCGGTCTGCGTGACTGCTGCCAAGGATGCTGCTTTTGTTGCCCCACCCGTGGCCGTTGCCGACCCTGCTGTCAGCGCCACACTTGCCAAGCTGCCCGATGCGCTGGCAGATACAGACGCACTACCCAATGGTGCCGAAAGGGCAATGTGGGACGGTGCGCCGGCTGCAGTGCCTTGGCCGCTGGCCGTGGCGCTTGGCGCGGTCAACGCCAACGCTGCAAGGGCGCCGGTGGCCGCTGCATCACCAGTCGCGCCTGAGCTGGCTATTTCCGTGTCAAACCATGCGGCAGGTATTAGTTCTGCATCAACCCAAGCAGGAGGGCTTAATTCGCCGTCAAACCAGCCAAGAAACGCCATGCTTAAGGAGCCGTGAAGCTCACTCCGTCATAGGTCCAGCCCACATGCTCAAGGCCAACGCGCTCAAGGATGGTGCAGTCTGGGTAACACTCGCGCAGCGACTGCACATCGTTGACCGACACGCAATGCACCACCACGCCGTTACGGATAAGAACGTAGGTCATGCTTACTTCTCCATCACGACGAGTTCGCCGCTGTAGAAAGTGGCCGTGGTCGCGCTGGCGACATTGCAGTGCAGCAAACAAGTGCCGTTGTACAAGCGAATGCCCGGTGTGCCGATGATCTTTTGCGAGTTGACGTTGACCACCGTAGTGCCAAGCGTGGCAATGTCGCGGGTGATCATCAAGTGAATCGTCCCGGTCAACATGGATGTTCCAAGCGTGATCGACTGAATCGAGCGCACACCCCTGTCTCCAGCGGCCAGATTGAACCAGACCAAGGTGCCAACGACGGGTGTTGCGGGGACCTGTGAACCGGCAATCGCCAGCAATGTCGCGGTGCGCCCTGCCGTGCCGTCGCTGTTGGTGTAACTCACGGTCAGGTTGGCACCCGCTGCGGCCAGTGTGGAGGCCGCTGAGAAATACAGCGCAATGGAGCAGCCTTCGCCATTGGTCGTGCCATTCAGGTCACGCGCTGGCAAAGTTGGCGTGGTGATGGCCTGCGCCGTGGTCGTCGTGACCACCAAACCCGAATTCACCCACAGGCAATCGAACAGGACATGCGTGTGGTTAACACTCGCGGCCATGTTCACTTCGGTCAGGTAGTTGCCCCCCACTGAAGGGTTGGCAATCGGGAAACAACCAAAGTCAGCGGCCACCGTGCCGTCCGTATTGCGCCCGTTGACACCGGGTGTTCCAGGCACCCATGCGCCGGGAAAGCCTGCGTCCTTGGCTGTGCAGTACCAGTAGCCAATTGCATCAGCCGCCGTACCCGACTTCATGAAGCCAATCGAGCGCCCGTTGTACGCACCCAATCCTGATGGCGGGTATTCTGCGCCTTGGCTATCTCGGTGAACCCATGAACCATCCTCGCGGTAGCCCAAGTTTTCCCCCGGAAGCAGGGTAAACGACATCAACTCAATGCTATTGGTGCCATCAAAATGCTCCACCCCAATATGGCAACTCGTACCTGCCGAGTTGTTGGTGCAGTAAATCGCCTTGACGTTGCGCTGGGTGCTGGCCGCAGGACTACCCACAATGGTCGTTGTGGTGGCCGTGGTGATGCGCGTGTTGGTGCGCTGGGGTGTGATTGTTGTGCCGCTGACATCGACATACGAGGTATGAACCTCGATGGTCGCAGTCGCCGTTCCAGTGGTCAGGCGCACAAGGTCGGAGGTGGAGGTCAGTAGCAGCATGGCTGATTACCGATTGACGTACAGCGGTGTGGACAGTGTTACGGTGAAAGTTCCAGCCGTCGAGGTGATCGTGCCGCCAAAGTCCACATACGTCACCAGTTCGTCTGTGGCTGCCGTGCCGACGGCTTTGTAAATCCAGCCGCCCACGGCGCTGATGGTGGCCGAGGTGAAGGCAGCAGGCGCACCAAACGTGACCGATACGCGGTTGTTGGTGGTGTCCACCGCAGACACGGTGCAAGTGACCGCCGCACCGCCCGCAGCGTAGGTGCCAGAGTTGGCCACTTCGTTGGCGATGTCAACACGAAAGTCGAAGGTGTCCAGGTCAGACTCAGACGGCACGCTTGACACCAGCAGCATTTTGTAGCTGCCGGTGAAATAGGCGTCAGCCAGGCGCTTGGGGAGAAACAGGGAGTTTGCGGAGGGCATGGTTTAGTCCTTTGGGTTGCGGTTGGCATTTGCCAAAATTGCGCCCAACGATCCCACGCCTGCTGTCCGGTCTTTAAGGCAAGAAAGCGGACGGTTTCACGACTTGATGATTTCCCACAGCCGTGTTTTGCCCAGGCCGTAGCGGCGCTCCAGCAGGGGGATGTGTTCGCCGCGTTCCCAGTAGTCGCGCTTGATGGCGGCATTGCGCGTGCTGCTGCCCTCGCCGGCGCGCTTGCTGATGTACGGCCTGTCACCGCCCCAGCGCGCACGCGCCTCGCGGTCAACTTGTGCGGCCAGCGTGGCACTGAAGCCCGGCGCCATGGCAATCACCAGGCTCAGGATGTCGCAGATGATGTCGCTTTCATCAGGGGTGTAAACAGGCGCGGTGGCTGGGGGTTGGGTGGGTTTTACCATGAGGCTGTGGGGCGGTTGGGTTGACGGGCTGGGCGGGTGGGTTGGAAGGGGTTGGTGTTGACAGGCTTGAGAGTGGGTTTGTTTTGCGGCGGGGGGGTGGTTGGAGCGGTGGTTGTGACGATGGGCTGGGGCGCGTCCGGTGACACCACCGCGTCGACCACCGGGGTCTCGCTGGCAAACAGGCTGATCTGGTTCGGGTTGAGGGCGTCGGCCAGCTTGTCCCAGTGCGCCTCGTTGAGCTTGTTCAGGCCCAGGTAGTGCGCGGCGGCGGTGTTGTAGACCATCAGGTCCAGCACCTCGTTGCGGTCGGCCTGCTTTTTCTCCCAGCGGTTGACACGGTGGCCATGCTTCCACAGCGTGACGCGGTACTCAGCGGTGATCTGGCGGTAAAAGTCCTCGGTCAAATCAGCGCTGAAGTGGATCTGGCCCACGCCGTGCGCCACCCGCCAGCGGTTGGCCAGGTAGTCTTTGGCGGTGTCGGTGCCAACAAACCAGAGCTGCGCGCCGTGCGGCTCGACCCGGCCATTCCAGCGCACCTCGACCGTGCTGGGCTTGCTGCTCAGAATGGGGCGTCCTGGTCGGCTCGCGCCCTTGATCGAATAAATGTGGCGGTGGCGTTTGGTGCGGGTGTAGTTGTAAACCTCTTGGGTGGCGCTGCCGCCCGAGTCTACAAACGCGGCTTTGATGGGCAGGGTCTGGCCGTAGGCGTGCGGGTAGCGGGTTTGCAGCAGTGCATCGAGCTGCGCCCAGGTTTGCAGGTCTGCCGGGTCGCCGCGCACCACCTGGTAGTCCACCACCCAGGACTCCATGCCACGGCCCCAACCCAGCACCAGCAACTCAAGCCGGTCGGCTTGGGTGTCCACGGATGCCGTCAGCACCAGGGCGGCAGCCGGCACGGTGCCCAGACGGTAGGCTTCGGCGCGGGCCATCAGCTCTTCGGCCTTGGTCTGCTCTTTTTGGCGCTCCCAGCTTTTGGCCAGCCGGGTGTTGTAGAACGCAATCATGGCCTCTTCGCTGCCTTCGTCCAGCTTGGCTTTGGCTTTTTTGTATTCGCGCATCAGAGCCACCCAGGGCAGCCAGCCGTAGGGCAAAAACATGCCGCTGATGGTGAAGCTCTCGGTCTCGCCGTCGCCGCTGCCAAGGCCATCGGTCCAGGCGCCACGGGCGAACATGCGCGGCTTGTCGCTCTCGGTGTGCACGGCGCCGCAGTGCATGCACGGGTAGAGCGCGCCCTGCCCGTCGTCGGTCATGATCAGGCGCTCAAAGTCCAGCGGCTGGGCCTCGCCACAGTGCAGGCAGTCGGCCAGCGCCTGGCGCTGCGTGCCGCGCAGGTAAAGGCGCTCCACAATGCTTTCGTCCTTGATGGTGGGCGAGCTGGGGAAGTAGCTTTTGCGGTTGCGCTCAAAGGTGGTTTGCCGCGCCTCGGCCAGCGCCACCGGGTCGCCCTCCCCGTTCACATTCAGTTCGGCCCGGTCCACTTCGTCAAACAGCACGCGCCGGGCGGGCACTTCGCTCAGGTTGGCAGCGGCGCCGGCGGTGACGATGAACAGGCTGCCACCGATGTACTCTTTGGTTTCCAGCGTGTTGACGCTATCACGGCTGCGGGGGGCGGCCACGCGCTCGGCCACCTCGGGCACGGCGGCGATGTTTTTGGCAATGCGGGTGCTGGCCCGTTTGGCCAGTTTTCCTGTGGGCAAGATCCACAGGAAGTTCGCCGGGCTTTGGTGGATGCTGGCCATCAGCCAGTTCAGGCCAGTCTGGGTCTTGAGCATTTGAGACGCCCCCATCAGCACCACACGCTTGCAGGGGTGGTGGTCGCTGAGCGCCTGCATCACGGCCCGGGCATGCGGCGTGCGGCTGGTGCGAAACTTGCCGTACTCATTCGCCCCGGAATCTTTCGGGATCACCTGGTAAGTGTCGGCCCACACATCCACCGGCAGGTCGGGGTCAGGCTCGACGCTGTTGGCCAGGGCGATGAGTGGGTCCAGGCTCATGCGTGTGGCTCAGTCGGTGTGTTGAGCGGATTAGCCTCGACTTCAATCTTGAGCGTGTGGCGCAGCTGCTGCGCAAAGCTGGCCAGCGCAGCGCGGTGTTCGCGGTCAATCACGGCCTCGCAGGCCTCGGCAGTGGTCAAACTCGACACCTCGGCGCCAATGCGCCTGGCGCAGTTGGCTAGCGTGTCGCGCAGCATGCGGCCGGCGTTGAACAGGTAGCGCTCGAAGTCGGTTTTGACCAGGTACATGCCGCGCAGCGCGGCCTCCTCAATCTCAGCCAGGTTGGCGGTGGCAATCTTTTCGCGCGTGCGGGCGGCGTCGAAGTCTTCGCCCAGCGCAGAGCCATCGGCGCGCGCTTCGTGGGCACGGATCACAGCGGGCGGCTGGCCAACAGGGTCGTGGTTGTCTGGGTGCGTCACCGTGACCTGCGGCAGCGTTGCGGCAAAGTTCGGCGGCGTGCTGCGGTGCTTGCGCTGCGCAATGTTGGTGTGCGCCTTGTGCCAGGCACGCGCCGACTCCACCGAATCCATCGGCATGCCGGCCAGTTTGTACTTGGTCATGGTGCTGGGGGCCAGCCCAAGCACTCGCCCAATAGCCGCCTGCGACATCGGCTTGGCTGGCTTTTGATAGTCATTCACTATTGATAGTTCACTATTCATAGTATTAACTTCACTATTCACCATTTACAAAACTTGGCGGCTAGAAAAAACACGCGGTTCGAATTACCCTCAAGTGGGATGTTGTTGGTAGTACCTTTGAGGGGGGTAGGGGCAGCGGCTGTCATGGCTTGGTTTTGGGCGGTGGACGCTATGGCTTGGCTTTGGCTTGCTGTCATGGCTTGGCTGTCGCAACAGCATGTTGAAATGCTTCGCTGAAGTTGGCGATTTGGTCACGATCAACAACCTTTTGCACGATGCCAAAGAAGTCGAGTTTCTGCTTGTAGTTTGCACGTTTGACAAAGATCAGGATTGGCTTGAGCGATGACCCGAATGGCGTGGATACCCGCTGATATACCCCCGGCTGCAAATGATTTTGAGTGCCCCCGCCAACTTTGTTGACCCAGTAAACAAACCCGAACACGTTTTTCTTGACGCTACCTTTTGCCAGTCTGGTGATAGTTTTGCTATTGGCTTTGTTGTAGCCCGCTTCAGTGTAGGTTCCCAGCACGTTGAGCAGTTGGCTGATTTGGCCCCGGCTCATGTTGCCGTTGGCATCCAGGGTAGCTGCGCCACCTGGCACAGCGTTGTACCCCGAGGGAATCAGGCCAATGGCCATCAGGCGGGCTTCCATGGCTTTGAAGTGCCGGTTGCCCGTGTTGACGTTGGGCTCGATCATGCTGCGCCAGGTTTGCTCACCCCGATAGTCGGCACTGTCTTTGTCCTTGAAGCCGATCCAAGCCGACTGCTCGGTCTTGGTGGCGAACTTGACGCGGATGGAATTGATGACCCAAGCGGTGGGCCGGTCAAAGGCTTTGGGCATTTCTGTCTGGATTTCTGATTTGGCCTGCAATGCGGTCTTGTTCAGGGCCAGCATGGTGGCGTAGGGAATCTGGTCAGCCACACCCAGCATGACGGCGCGAACATCCTGCAGGTTGCTGTCGAGTGTGATTTTCATAGTACCCCCCCATTAAATTTTTGAAGCGCTTTTGGATGGCTGGATTGGTTACGCACAGTTACAGGTCTTTTTGTGTTGCTGTAACTGTGAAAGCTATATTCCATGCGGTTAGTTACGGAGTTACAGCAGTTACAGGTAAATTGGTCGTGTACACATGCACACGCGCACACATGGGACTGTTGGAGGGTTTTGCTGTAACTCCGTAACCAGCCTTTATCCATGCGGGTTACAGCTGTTTTGGCTTGCTGTAACTGTGCGTAACTGACAGCTTTTGCTGTAACTGAAAACGGGCGCATGATGGGTGGTTTGCTCATGACTTATTGATGCTCTCAGTGGCATAGTCTTTGAGGAGTCCCTCGAAAGAATCGACACAACCCTTGGCAAAGTCGCCATAGTCAACACCTGCAGGGGGCGGGGTGACCAGCCACATGCGGGTGGCAATGCCCTTGCTTCCCAGCTTCATCACGGGGTTGCTGAGCTTGTCAGCGGCCAAGCGCATCACGGTGCGGCTGAAGTAGTTCCGGCTGAAGCTGTTGCGCTCGCCTTCGGCCTTGCACCAGCGCACATAAAACCTGAACCCCTGCTCCGAGCTGCAGGAGTGGTAAGGCACGGCCAAATCGCCCGCTGACCACGCTAAAAACCAGCGCTCAGGGTTGGGGCGCCCGAGGTCGATCAAATCGTTCTTGGCGCTTGTGCCAGGGGGCGGGGCAAATGGGTCGAACTTGCTGAGGTCACGGGCCAGCATGTCATGCAAAAACGCTTCTTTGCCGCCCTTGTCGCGGCACTGGGCCACCGCGCGGTAGAAGTCAAGGCCCAGCTTGGGCGGCGTCCAGACAACGCAATAGCGCCGGTCTGACGCATCGAGGGCGTTGGGCTGCAGCTCGTTGGACAGAAACACCAGGTTGACGTGATTGGCCTCGCTGCGCACCGGCATCATCTTGGTATTGATCTTGATCTCTTTGCCGCTGATCATGGCTTTGAGCTTGCCCTTGAGGTGGCGCATCTCCTGCCTTGACAAAACCTCGTCACCGATGATGAACAGCTGGCGGCTCAGCCAGTCATTGAACTTGTCTTCAAGCTGGTCCTGCCCAACGATGGTGCCGTATTCACCGTAAATGTCGCGCACCACTTCCCAAAACAGGTTCTTGCCGCTGCCCTCGTCGCCGTGCATGATGACGCTGGTGGGCAACTTGGCGCCGGGGTTTTGCAGGGGGTAGGCGATCCAGTCCAGAATCCAGTCGTACACCGTGAAGTCGTCGGCCACCAGGTGCAGCAGCAGGTCTTTGATGGGTTGGCAGTTACCCGCTATGGGCACCATGTCCAGGCCGCCATACAGGTTGATGCACTCCGGGCCGGCCTTGCGGCTGGGGTCGAACACAATCTGTTCTTCGTGCACACAGCGGCGCTTGTCGCTGGCCAGCCACATCTTGACCTCGTCATTGCCAAACTGGTTGCGCAGCCCGGCGATGGCGTAGGGTTTGCGGGTCTCGGTGTCCCAGGCAATCTGAGTGCAGTACTGCAGCGCCCAGTTGCGAAACAGCGTTTGCAGCTTGCCGCTGTCCACCTTCTTTTTGCGCTTGGGGCGGCTGCCCCCTCCCCCTTGGCCGGTGATTGGCGGGTTTTCGTCGTCCATGTCAGGGGGCAGGCTCATGTTGTAGACCTTGGCACTGTTGTTGTCAGCCATACGTTTTCAGAGCGCGGATGATGTCCAGGCTCAGCTCCAGTTGCGCTGCGACCTCGGGCAGGCCCTCAAGCCGGGCCAGGTCGTTGAAATCGGTGTCTTTGGGGCCGCGTGGGGTCTCTTTTTTGAACACCGGATAGTTGCGGCACACCAGCTTGGCGCCGGTCTTGCCTTCCATCACCGCATCCATGGCGATCTGGGCCTGAATGCGCCCGGTGTTATGCGCCAGGCCCTTGATAAGGGTGGCGTGATCATCATCGGCACAAATCACCAGGGGGCTGGCTGGAAAGCGCTGGTAAATGGTCTCTACCACCAACGGCAGGTTGTAGGCATCAAAAGCCACAAACACGGTAAAGCGCTGCGCCAGGGCCATGCGCAGGCTCATGCCGGTGGCGTAACCTTCACAAATGAACACCGGCTCACCCAGCGGGGCCAGCGCAGGCCCAAGGCGGCAGGCGCTGCCGGCCTTCTCCATGCCGGGCGTGAACTTCTTGGCGCCATCGGGGTGGATGGTTTGCAAACCCTTCAAGGCCAGCTCGGGCGGCATGTCGTACCGGATCATGGGCACCAGCAGCGCTCCGTCGGGCGTGAAGCGGCAACTCTCGGGGTCGTTAATCCCCTTGCGTGCTGCATAGGGGCTGCTGCCGGTGCGTAATGCTGCTTTCCATTGCTGGTGCGCCAGCGTGCTGGCATGCGCCACCTGATTCATGCGCAGGGCCTGTTCACGCGCGGCGCGGCTGGCACGCTCAAGGCGGCGGCGCGTGATCTCTGCGGGGTCGACCTTGGGCAGGTCTGACGCATCAAAACGGTAACCACCGTCCTTGGCCAGCTTGATCAGTGTGCCGATGGTGTAGCCACCGGCGCGGCTCTTGAAACCCTTCCAGCTTGAGCGGCAAGCCGGGGCGCTGTAATTGGCGGCAGCTTGGCTCCAACTGTCCCAGGCGGTGAATGCGTTGTCACCATACTCGCTTTTGAGCGCCATGCCCACGCTGACCCAGGTCTCACGGTCCTCGCAGCCATCCACAAAAGACAGCATTCCCTCAGCGGTGCGCAGGTCAAGCGGCGGGTGACTGGTAGACACGCTCATTCTGAACGGGCCTCATCTACCCTATTCGTCACGTTGCTTTGTGGGCAGGAAGGATCAATATGTCCGTAAAGGAAACGACGCATGATGACCCTCAACAATTCACCCGGCTTGCGATCTTCGCGATCGGCCTGTTTGCACAGATCGAAGTACTCGCGCTCGGTCAGCCACGACTTGACATCGTGCGTGCGTTTGTTGTCATCAAGCATGAAGGGCTCCTTGGGAATAAAAAGCACCACCCACCGCCCGGCCTGCAAAACCGCTGCAACTGGTCAGGGCTGCATCGAGGGCGTGAGGGAGGAACACGCCGAAAAGACGGGCAAAGCCGGGTTGACGGTGGGTGGTGCACAAAAGGGTGGGGCTGCCAGCCGCCTTAAACTGCGAGTTCCTCAACACGCCAGCGAAAGGCAGCCCCATGAAAGACGAATTCACTTTTCAGCCCCACCTTCAGCAGCCGACTGCTTTGGACGAAATGAAGAAGATGCACCGGGAGACGATTCATCAACTGGAACTGCTGGTGGAGTTGAATCTTCAGATGCTCGAATTAATGAAACAGAAAGCAAAGGAATAGGGTTTTCTCCGACAAAAGCCACCGAATGCGCGCTGTGCATAATGTTTTGCGCCAGGCGGCGTATAGCACCGCAATCGGCTTGTATCGATGCCACTTGCTCCCGAAGCGCCTTGATTTCGGAAATCAGTTCTTCCGCTTGTTGTTCGTCCATCTCAAGCCCCCTGCGTAGTGGCTTGAAATTGGGTAGCCAGCTCGGGCCAGATTTTTTGCCAGTCATCGGGGCGCAGGTCACGGCGGGTGACGATGCCCTTGGTGGCAGCTTCGATGCCGGCGCAATGCTCAATCGGAACGCCCCGCTGTTTCCAGTTGCCAACAGCAGCAACCGACACATCCAGCTTTTCAGCCAGAAAAACACGGCTACCGATCACACGGGCCGCCGTGTCTATGGGGTGTTCCGTCTCGATTGGGGTGACTTGTATGGTTTGCATGGCGCAACTCTAACACGTATCGTGTTATCAAGTCAACACCACGTGTTAACACTTAATGTGTCAAATCTTTAGCTATGAAAACCATAGGCGAAAGAATTCGACAGGCCAGAGTTGCCAAAGGCTGGAGCGCTTTTACGCTTGCAAAAAAAGTGGGCTACAAAACACAATCTGGAATTGCTAACCTGGAAAACAAGGCAACCGGCAGTGGGGGTAACAAGATTGGCGACATTGCCAAAGCACTTGGCGTGTCTGTTGACTGGCTGCTCAACGGGCCAGATAGCGAGAATGTTCCATTTTTACCGCCCGTTCTTGAACAGGGGCCAGTCTTAGCACCATCAAAATCCGTGTCTGATACTGTTGCCAATCCGCTATATGCCGTAAAAAATGAGGCTGAGTGGCCTTTTGAATTGTTCAGCCAATCAGACTGGCTTTTGTTACCAAAAAAAGAACGGGAAGAAATTGAAAATTCAATTGCCGGAGCAGTGTTGCGAGCCAAGAAAACAGCGGTGTACGCGAGCGGCGCACCTCACTCTACCTAGTAAATTCATAGCTGTGAACCCCCCATTTGGGGGGTTTTGATGGTTAAACATTAAGACGACAATGTTCAAATTCAATGATACAAAAGTAGGCTAACAACATGAATAAATTGCTTTTATCTTTTATTGCTTTGAGCGCGGTAACAAGTCTTTCGCGGGCGGCGGCACCAAGCGAACAACTGCAAAAATATACAGGTAGTGCGTCTTATGCAATGATGATTTGTAGTCTTGAATTGAAGACTGCGTTGACTATCAATGAAACTAAACGACTGGGTGCAGAACGTTATGATCTTCCTGAACAAATGCCGCCAGATTGGCATGGCTGCATTACAAATCAAAAGATAGAAATTAAATCAAGCTATGAAGCGGCCTTGAAAACTGTTAAGAAAGTTTCTGCAAAAGCCGCACTCAAGGAACACTACATAATTGTGCTAACAAATTTGGACGAACTCGAACCAAAAATTGATGAACGCAAGATTGACTACACCAGACGACAGTCGGCCAACAATCAACGCCTCAATGAAAAATGGAATCGTTTTGAAATAGAGCAGTAGCAACCTCGAACAGTTGGCATGAACCCGCTTCGGCGGGTTTTTTGTTGCCTATCTGAAAAAATAACACTTTACGTGTTGACTGTGTAACACATTTAGTGTTTAATTCACACCAAGCCGCAATCAAGCGGTGAAGGAGTGAAAAATGTCATCCCCCAAAAAAGCGGCCAAGCCAAAGGCCAGGATTGAACTGCTGGAACCCGGTAACCCATTGTTTTGGGTGTCCTACTTTTTGGCCGAGGATCAGATCACTGTAGAGCTTGATGCTTTGCATATCGAGATGCATAACCGGCACCGCTCAGGCCTCACGACCTATGCGCTTAGCGCTGCGGCCTGCGAACAAAGTTTAAAGGTTAAAACTATTTCCTACGACCTGCGTGATCGCGGCCTTCTGTTGTTTGGGTTTGCCGGCACCACTGTGCTGCAAGGCGGTGCAGCATGACCACCCACCGCGCCCTCAACTGGCTGCTGGCCACCGTCATCGCCCTGCTCTTGAGCACAGCATACCTGCTCGACGGCCCCAGCGACATCGATGCCATGCAGGATGTGGCGGCTGATGTGACGGATGCCATTGCCCAGGCACAGCAGCAGGCACACGAGGTGCAGCCATGAGCCCCGAGCAGATCGAAGCCATGGCCGCAGCCGCCTGCAAGGTCGTGCAGCAGCACATCAACCGCATTGCCGGCCAGCAGGTCAGGCGCATGTTTGAGTCGTGGAGGAAGGCGTCATGACCCGCATCGTCCCCATTTGCGTGCAATGCGCGTATGCCCGCAGTCTGAATACTCGGTTCCCGATGTGCGCCCACCCGGAGGCCAGGCGCCACCCGGTTGACGGCTCTTATGACCTTACCTGCATTCGAGAGCGCATGTCATCCGGCAGCTTTTGCGGCCCGGATGGCAACGGCTTTTGGCCGCTAGCCCAGGTTGGCAAGCCCGGCGTTGATGGCGTCGGCCAGCCGGTCAACGGAGTTTGACCCCATGGTGGTCGCAAAGTCCCATGAGCAGGCTTGCATGAAAGCCGCCACTACCTCCGGGTGCGCTTTGGCGTATCCGGCACCAAACACTTCGTCGATGGATTCAACGGCCTTGCGCAAGTACAGGTCAACGGTCATCGGCGCTTGCCGCATCAAGGTATCTGCATCAGCTGACATAAAGGAGTCCTCCCATGAAAACCGTCATTCTCACCGCACCCCAGGGATGGGGCAAGACCCGCAATGCCGAGGCACTGCGAAAGCAGTACGGCTGCAGCAGCATTGTCGACAACTGGCGGTATGGATCGCAGCCCACACCAGGTGCATTGCATTTGACGAATCGGCACCCATCGCACTTTCGCAACAACAAACCCGAGCTGGCCACATTGGTTTCACGCGGCTGGGACGGCATCGCCGCCTGACGCTTTCCACACCAGCACCCAAGGGGAATTCATGAGCGAATGCTGCGATACCTACGGCGACTGCCGCCAGTCAGACACCTGCCCCCACCGCACGGGCAAGGTGCTTCCCCACAAGGCGCGCCATGCGTGCAAGGTCGCCAAGATTAAATCGACCCGTCCGATCTGGATGGATGGCAAGGGTGTTCCACCCGAAGCCGGAAATTTTCAGATTGTCGACCTCGGCCCTGATGATGACGACGGCCAGCCGCTCACGCACAAAGAAAACATGGCCCTGTTGCGCACGCTGCTGTCCGTGGTGGCGGTGGTGGCTGCGTTGGTGTTTTTGGTGAGTGTGGGCACCGAGCAGTTTTCCAAAGTGCTGTGGGCACTGCTACAGGGGGTGTCATGAGCTTGTTTACCCAAACCCTGTACCTGTCCGCCAAAACCCGCCCGCAAGCCCGTGTGGCTGACGATGGCATTTTTATGCTGCAGTTGCTGGCCTATAACCCGATCCGCTCGGGCGTGCGTGACGCCTGGCGCCTGCTGTGGGCGGGTGCTGATGCGCAAGCCTGGTGGCAGGCCCATGGCGCCGATCTGGTGCCGGGTGCCGAGCTGTCGGTCGATGTGGATCTGGTGCGCCCGTTCGATGCGCGTGGCCGGGCCAGTGGCGCCGAGATTCACGCGGCCATCTCGAACATCGTGGTCACGCATGTGCCGGGCCAGCGCGCGGCCTACGCGGCGCAGCAGTGCGGTATTCATGCCGATTTTGCAGCTTACTGAGGTTAACTGATGCCAAACATAATGATTGAAGTGTCCAACACGCCCCACGGCGTGAAGGTGGATGTGCAGGGCGACCTGGACGGTTTCAGCAGCGCGGCTTATGTGGCACGCGGCATGGTGATTTATGCCGGGGCGCTGTTTGTCGAGGCCAAGCCGGTCTTGCTGGCCGGTGACGCCGACCCGGTGCGCCTGCACCCTGCCCGGCCCGCGGCGGCTGATGCAGTGCCGGTGCGTGGCAACTTTGGCGGCCTGTTGCATGAGCAGTGGGGTGATCACCATGAGTAAGCGCGCGCCCATTGCCGAAATCATCAATGGCCGCCAGGCCGAGCTGCTGGAGCTGATGCGCGAGGCGCTGGGGCCGCTCACGCTGCGCGACCTGCAGACCGCGATGGACCTGGGCCGCACCTTTGTCATGCGCCACCTGGCCGACCTGCGCGAGCGCGGCTTGGTCGACGCGATGCAGAGCACCGAGCCGGTCAGCGTGCCCCGCGCAGGCCAGGGCCGCACGGCGCTGCTGTACACCATCAGCCGCTCGGGAAGCCGGGCGCTGGCACGCTACAAGCGCCGCCTGGACGATGCCGACAAAGAGGTGGTGCCGCCAGCCCGCGTCAATATGTTCGAGCAGCCAGACTATGTGCCGCACCGTGGCGCGTTTTATCGCAATGAGGGTAACAAGCATATTTTGTCGCGGGGTTTTTCATGCTGAGCGTTCCTGCGCCAGGCACATTCCTTAAGCCCGTGCCCGACAAGTATTTGTATTGCTACGAGGTAGTCCGCGCCGGGCAGCACGAAGACTGCGAGCCGGGTGTGGCATACCTGGAATGCAGACGCTGGGGCTGGGATGCTGCCGCGCGTAAGCCCATTGACGACGGCCACTGCGGCCCCAGCAACCACAGCTATTTCAGCACCTTCCTGCGTTCGGTTGGCAATGGCGCAGCATGGCGGTTTCTGAGCCATCGGGCCTGGTATGACCCGGTTTATTACAAACGCATCAAGCCCATTGAGCGCTTGGGGCAACAGGAGATGTTTGCATGATGACCTCCGCCGAATTCATTGCCTGGGTAGAAGCCATGGATGCCGAGGGCAAGATGGATGCGTTCGGAAATTCCTACAGCACCTATCAGATCGCGGTCATGGATGTCGATGGATCTTGCAAGCGCGACCAGCGCGGCTATCAAATTTATGAAACCCAGGCTGAATACAAGGCGCGCATGCGCGCGATCCCTATCGGCCAAACCTTGGAGTTGTTTGCATGAAAGAACGTCCAATTTTATTTAGCGCGCCCATGGTGCGAGCGCTGCTGAATGGCAGCAAGACGCAGACACGGCGGGCGGTAAAGCCGAGCCCGGTAGCTGACATTCGGTTTTGTGGTGGTGCCTATATCCCGACAAACAAACACGGCGACATAGCTGTAGAAGCACCACATATTGCCAGCTTTTCCCCCTACGGCCAGCCAGGCGACCGGCTTTGGGTGCGTGAGACATTTATTGACGCCAGTTCAGCGCTGCATAGTTGCGTCATTTACCGCGCTGACGGCGACGATCAGGCATGTGGTCAGTCATGGAAACCAAGCATATTCATGCCGCGCTGGGCCAGCCGCATCATGCTGGAAATCACCGACGTGCGCGTCGAGCGGTTGCAGGACATCAGTGCAGCCGACGCACAGGCCGAGGGCATTGTCCCGGATGGCGACGGTGGTTGGCACTTGGCAGACACCCGGCACTACATGGGTGACCCGATCAGCTCTTACGCGTCACTGTGGGAATACATCAACGGCCCCGATTCATGGGAAGCAAACCCATGGGTCTGGGTCATCGAATTTAGAAAGGTCACAGCATGAACACTGCACATCGCGCCGCCAGCCACGCCAAGCGCCAATATGCCGGGCAATTACCCAAGTTCTGGGCGCCCAAGCTGGCCGACACCCAACGCCTGGACGCAAAAATCATTCATTGGGATCTGATCGACCGATTCACCAGCGGCGCGGCTACGTCTGATGACTTGTGGGACTGGATCGAGACCGGCTACACCTACAGCCAGATCATGCAGCTGCAGATGGACGACGGCACCATCTTTACCCAAGAGGCGGTGGCCGCCATCAGCGACCAAGTTGATATTTACGCCAGCGTGATCACCCGCTTTCGCGTGCATGGCCGTGTGGCGTTCAGCGGCCCCGAGTTGCTGGTGGCCCGCGCGGCCGCGCATGTGATGGATGGCCTGATCGACATCGACCGCAACGGCATTGCAGTGCGCGCCGCGCGCTGGACTGTAGCGCAGATGGACCGTATTCGGGCACTTGGAAGTAGCGCCATGAGGGCGACCGCATGACGCACCATATCAATCATGACGGTAAAGTGGCCGTGGCTGCTGACGTGTTTTGGATGCCGATTGACGACACCACACCGCGTAATGTGAAGGTATTGGCGATTTCACGCGAACGCTCTGGCGTGCTGCAGGTGGCTGAGATCCGTACCGTTGAGACATGGCTGACGCATTGGCATCCGTTGCCGAGGTTTCGGATGGATGGTGACTGCTCAAACCACCAGGCTTATGGCTCCCCATCATGACCCGCGCCCCCAACCGCACCTGGTCAGACATCGAGCTGGCCATCCTGCAGGCGCACTACGCCAGCACCGTCACGCGCGACATTGCCACGGCGCTGGGCATTCCGGTCGCGCTGGTGTACCGCAAGGCATCCAGCCTGGGCCTGCGCAAAAGCGCCGAGTTTGCTGCCAGCGACAAGAGCGGGCGCCTGCTCAAGGGCGGCAAACTGGGCCAGGCCAATCAGTTCAAACCCGGCCAGCAGCCGTGGAACAAAGGCACGCACTGGGTGGCCGGTGGCCGCAGTGCCGAGACCCGCTTCAAGCCGGGCCGCAAGCCCGAGGAAAGCCGCAACTACGCGCCGATCGGCACGCTGCGTATCAGCAAAGACGGCTACCTGGAACGCAAGGTCACCGACGACCCCAGCATCTACCCGGCACGGCGCTGGGTGGCCGTGCACCGCTTGGTATGGGAGGCGGCACACGGGCCGATCCCGCACAAGCACATTGTGGTCTTCAAGCGCGGCCAAAAGACGGCCGTCGAGGCCGACGTCACCCCCGATCGGCTGGAGTGCATCAGCCGTGCCGAGCACGCCCGACGCAACCACCCGCGCAGCCACAGCCCCGAGTTGGCCAAGTTAGTCCAGCTCAAGGGCGCCATTACCCGCCAAGTCAACCGCATCACCAGAGAGGCCCAAGCATCATGACCCAAACCACCACCCCCCACATCACCCAGGTGCGCCAGGCGCTGCTGGACACGCTGGGCGACCTGCGCAACCGCGAGAGCCCCATGGACATCGAGCGCGCCAAAGCCGTGGCCAGCGTGGCGTCGGTGCTGGTCGACACCGCCAAGGTTGAGAACGAGTACTTGCGCCTGACCGGGCAAGACCGCAGCGCCTTCCTGGAAGACGAAACCAGCGCACTGCAGCGGCTGGCGGTGGCTGCACCGTCCGCGCACAATCCGTTCCCCACGTCGGTGGTGCATCGGATTGAGGACTGAGCCATGGATGACGCACTACTCATCGTGAACGACAAGCCCCGCACCGCGCGAGTGGGCCACGAATACAAACACGAGCAGACTTTCAAAACGATGCGCCCAGGGCAGGCCATCAAATGCGCGCCCAACGAAGTCAGCAGCATCGCCAGCGCCATGCGCCGTTATGTGGCGCGCACCGGGGCCAATGCTTATGTGAAGACGGCACCTGACTACGGCGACGGCATGGGCCGCGTGTGGATGATGGAGGGCAAGGCATGAGCACCATCACCACCCTGGCAGACGCCCTGCCCGCCGAAATGGCCCGTGTGCGCGTGGTGCTGGGGCACTACAAGGAATTGGGTAACGTGGGCGCCATCGGTGCCGCGTTTATCGAGCAGGATCTGCGCGAGGCTGACCACGCTGTCATGTCGGGCGACATCGTGGCCATGCTGCGGTCGCTGGAGATTTTGAAGGGGGTGAACTGATGGCCAAGCAGCGCATTTACATTGCCGGGCCGATGACCGGCCTGCCGGATCTTAATTTTCCGGCGTTCCACGAAATGGCCAGGCTGCTGCGGGACGCCGGCCATGACGTGGTGAACCCGGCCGAGATCAACCCCGACACCACCATGAGCTGGCACGCCTGCATGCGCCGTGATATTGCCGAACTGGTCACCTGCGACTGCATCTATCTGCTGAACGGCTGGCAGGCCAGCAAGGGCGCGACGCTCGAGCATCACATCGCTGAGCGGCTGGGGCTGATTGTGGCCATGGCGCCAAGGGCAGAAATGGAAATTGCAACTGACTGGAGTGCAGCATGACCGACCTCACCCGCCAGCAGCTCTGCGCGGCGCTGGGTATCAGCGAGTCGACCGTTAGGCGGTTGGAGCACGATGGGCTACCATACACCCCGGTGGGGGCCAGGTCCAAACGCTACGACCTGGCCGAATGCAAAGCGTGGCTCAGGATCAATCAATGTCAATCTGGGAAGACAAAAAAGGCCGTAAACATGTCGGCATTATGGTCGGCGGGGAAAGAGTTCACCGCATCCTTCCGCAAGGTGCAACTGCGGGTGATGCCAAGCGCCTAGAGGCCGAGCTGCGTGGCGCCATCGTCAAAGCGCCCAAGCAAATCGCCATCCCCGGCGACCCGCCCATGGCCAACATGTTGGCCCTTTACATCGAGCACGCCAAGACGCTGCGGTCATCATCCACATCAGAGCACCACGCCTTGCGCCTGGGGCCGTGGGCTGCCAAATACAAGGCCAGCCAGGCGCGCGAGTTCGCCGCCCACATCATCAAGGACATGAGTGCCAAAATACCCGACGCCAAAACCGGAAAGCTGAAACCGGCCTATGCGCCGGCCACCATCAACCGCAGCCTGGCCACGGCCAAAAAAGGCCTGTCACTGGCTTGGGAGCAGGGCCTGACGCCCGAGAATTTCGGCCTGCGCATCCGTGGCGTGGCAGTGAACAACAAACGCGAGGTGTTTTTGAGCGTCGACCAGGTGCGTGAAATTACACAACATTGCACCGAACAGGCCCAGGCGGCCATTTGGGCTGCACTGCTGACAGGGGCTAGGCGCGGCGAGCTGTTCCAGATCCGCACAGAGCACATTGCCGCCGACACAATCAGCATCCCGGCCAGCCACACAAAGACCCAGCGCGCCCGGGTAATCCCGATCATCCCAGCCTTGCGGCCGTGGCTCGCACATTTCCCGCTGACGATCACCGTGGATGGCGTCAAAAGCGCCTGGCGTCGTGCAAGGGTCAAGGCAGGCATGGATCACGTTAATTTTCACGATTTGCGCCACTCATGCGCAAGCATCATGCTGGGCCTGGGTGTCGACCTGTACACGATTGGCAAGATTTTGGGGCACAGCAATGTGCAGACAACCCAGCGATATGCCCACCTTCAAGTGGAGCAGCAGCGCGTGGCGCTGGGGAAATTGGGGAAATTGGTGACTGGATGAAAAAAAAATGAATGAAACGACCTTTTTAGGCGACATAGCTGAATTATCTGCCGCTGCCGAGCTAGTTCGGCGTGGATATATTGTCGCAAGACCGCTCACAAATGGGGCACCTTACGACCTACTGGTTGATGTCGCGGGAATCATCAAAAAGGTTCAGGTGAAAAAAGCTGGGAAACCAATAAATGGCGCAATGCGGGTCCCCCTTTCGACATCAAAGCATCATCGCGGACGAAAGTCAGTGCTCTACCATGGAAAAGTGGATTGCCTGATTGCCGTCGATTGCGAAATAAATCGTTACTACGTTTTTTCCGGCGAGGATTTAAAAAATGTGCAGGTGTACATCAGAACAGAACCTACAAAAAATAAACAGGCATCAGGAGTCCGTTTTGCGGATGATCACAAAATTGATCTTTGGTTCCCTGCGCTGCGTTGAAATTGGTGGGAGATACAAGTTTCGAACTTGTGACCTATCGCGTGTGAGGCGATCGCTCTACCCCTGAGCTAATCTCCCAATTTCAAACTTTTACACCAGCAAATTACACAGGGTTGTGTAAGTTGTTGATTTTTAAGGCGATCACCCTGCAGTGTGAATGCTATTGACGGCCAAATTTTTAGAGGGCTTCACTGGGGAAATAATTTCAGACACGCCCTGAAACGCCCATAAATTGCACCAGATTACACCAGGAATTACACAGGGCAAAAATGTGGCGTCTATTCTGCAGGCGCTGGCCACGCCTGCACCAGCCCACGGTGCCTATCCTGGCAGTCCTGATACACCTTGACCGTATCCACCGCCCAGCGGATCACCGCAGCGCCCGTGCCCTCAGTCAGCGGCTGCAGGTCCGGGCAAGGCGTGGCCAGGTTGGCTGGTAGGGTCACGGCGCCCGATGGCGGCGGCAATGAGCTGCAGGCCGTCAGTATCCAGGCAAACATTACGGTACACAGGGCGGTCGATGATTTTGTCCACTTCGATGGTGATGGTGCGGGTGCGGGTTTCATTTTTGGTGCGGTCCTTCTCAAAGCCGGTGGCGGCGCGGTTGGCCAGGCGGGCGTTTTCCTGGGTGATTTCCTGCTGGGCTGTCACGCGGGCCAACTCGGCGGCGTCGTGGCGCCAGTCCTGGATCTTCCAGGCACCGCCAAAGGCCACGGCAGCGGCAATGGCAGCAGCGACCAGAGTTAGATTCATTGCCCGCCCTCACTGGTAGCTTTTCGGATGTCCAGGGCTTCGTCGGCATCTTTGATGATGCGCTGGTAGCTTTCTTCAATCCGTTTCTGGGCGATGAGGATCTCCAGCTCGCGCATCATGGCCAGTTGCTCGCGCAGGGTGTGGGCGGCGCGGCGCGGGTCAATGGGCGTGTGCATCATGCCATCACCCCGGCGTACTTCACGGCCCGAACAAACACCAGCTTGACATGCTCGCGATTAATGTCGCAAGCACTGCGCTGGCCGTACAACGGGGCGCGGCTTTTGAGACACGTTAGTTCAACGTGGCCGAACCACTGCTGAGGGTCGCATCCAGGCGTGACCTGGCAGGCCCGGCGCTCGTTTTGCACACCGGCCAATCCCCCGTTGTAGGCAGCGTCGGCCATGGCCAGCCTGGCATCGGTTAACGCCACGGCACGCAGCGCCTGGTAATTGGCCCGGCTCATGAGCACCAGTCCGCGAAATTGCAAGTCTGGGCGAGCGTACACGTTGTCCCAGGACCACTCGGACAAAGATGGGTATTGCCTGCGCATGTCGGCCAGGCTGTCAAAGCGCAAGGAACCGTCGGCGCGGTAAGCGCGGGTGATCTGGCCGACCCCGGCGCCCTCTTCCCGGCTGTTTTTGAGTTTGGACGATGGCGACCAGCACCGGCTGTGCGTCAGGCTCAGACAGCTTTCCTGCTCCACCAATCCAGCCAACAGCGACGGCAGCGGGTGATCTGCCCAGAACCGGATCTGCTCGGTTTTGAGCATGGGCGCGTAGATGGCGGCATTGGGTGGGATGGCTGCATGAGCGCTTTTGCCAAACAGCCCCAGCGTGCCGTACAGCACCAGGCACAGGCCCAAAAAAGCCAGCCCGGCGCCGGTGGGCGATTCCAGGCATTTTTTAAGCAGCGTGCGCATGTCGGCCTCAGGGTAGTCAAACAGCGCCTTGCGGGCGGCGTGGGCAAAGGCCAGCGCCAGAATTGGCGTGACCAGGCTCAGCAGGATCATGCCGGTGCCAATGCCCTGGTCGGGGTCGGTCAAGTACAGAGCCGCCAGCACGGCAGCAGATCCAAAAATCATGAATTTGTGGCGGAATCTCATGGCTTTACTCCGGTGATTTTTTGGGTGACGTTGGCAGCCAGGTAGGCGCCTACGGTGGCGATGACCACTGCCGAATACACGCCCTCATGGATGTGGTCGAACCAGCACAGCGTCGAGGTGCTGGCCAGCGTCAGCACGGCCAGCAGAAATTTGCGAGACAACAGCGGGTTCATGACCAGCCCCACAAGTCCCAAAATTCCAGCCAGTATTCAATCCAAAGCGCATTCATAAAAATCCAATCTTTTTGCCGATAAACATCACCGCACCAAACACCAGCGCACTGACGCCAAGATCAACCCACTTGTTTTTTTCTTGCTGCAATGGCTGGGCTTTTTCCAGCGTTGTCACCCGGTCTTCGACCGCTTTTTTATTTTCAGCAACCGACTTTTCCAGCTTTTCCAGCACGCCGAACGCACGCTCCAGCGCCTGTGCAGCTTGGCCTTGGCGTTCTTCGATCACAGCCAGCTTGGTCACAGCGGTCGCAAGCTCTTTGAGTACATCCCTCATGCCGCTCACGTCTTCGTGCAGGTTGTCAAGACGCACGGCGATGACTTGTATCAACCCATCAGAGGTGCCGGGTTTGAGTGGTGGATAGATTGGCATCTCAGTGTTCTGGTGCATGTGGGCAGCTTTCAAACAAGGGGTTTTCGGTAATCCATGAGAGTCGGCAGTGATCACGCTCAATCGGCGTCATCAACCAGTCGATCAGAGGGCGAAACAGCTTGCCCTGCCACTTGCCATCACACTCCAAATCCCAAGCCGCGGCTGAAATGGTTTCATTGCGCCGGGCATCACCGAGCGTGACGACAGCAAAGACAAAGATGTCAAGCGCGATCAACACGCGCAGCACGCGCTGTAGTACGGGCCGGGGTTGGGTAGGCGGTGGTGCTTGCAGCGAGGCTTGCGTCGCCAGATCAGCGGCACCCCGGCTGGCCGTTTGCTGATTGTCTGAGGTGTTCATACGCCCAGCTCTTCCATGAGTTCAGGCACTGTGTGCGGGCAGGCGCCCGCGCTGCTGTAGTCAGTGTCCGTCGAGGTGCCCGCCTTGCGGGTGTAGTAGATCGCCCAGATTGACTTGATCCAGCCCTGCACCGCGATGCATTTGGGCAGGCTCTGCATAACACCCATGGTGATCAGGCCGATGGCGCTGCCACTGATGGCGGCGTATTCGAGGTCGTGCGCGCCTTGCCAGAGGGCTGCGATGCGCTGCGGCTCAGGCATTGGGACTGGTGCAGGCTCGGTAAAGTCGGTGCCGTCATGAAGCCAGCCAATGGCCACCGGGGAATCGTCAGCCAGGGCCACCAGCACCATGTCGGTCTGCGCGTCGGCAAATTCCTGGTCAGCCAGGATGATGTTGGCGACGGTGTTGTTTTTGATATGTGCAAATCGCATGTTTGATTCCTCAGTAAAAAGTTGTCACACGGCAGTAACCCGCGCCACCCAGGCCGCCTGCGCCGCCGTTGGCCGCCGTGCCCGCGCCGCCGCCGCCACCGCCCGAGCCGATGGCGCCCGCGCCGCCGTTGGCGCCACCACCTGCCGAACCGCTGCCGCCACCGCCACCGCCCGACCCGGCCAGCGCACCCAATGTGGATGCCGCGCCTGCTGTGCCGCCCGTGCCTGTGCCCGCGCTGCCGCCCAAAGCGCCACCCGTGGCGCCCGCCACATAACCAGCCGCTGAACCGGCTTTGCCCGTGGTCAGGGAGTTGGCGAAGCTCAGGCCGCTGCCCGCGCCCCCGGCGTTGCCGCCCATCAATGCATTGCCGCCGTTGCCGGTCAGGCCCGTGGTGGCCACGGTGGCGCCACCGGCACCACCCCAATCGGCGCTGCCAGCATCAGCATCACCCAGCGGGCTGCCCGCGCCGCCTTCACCTAGCGTGTTCGATGTGGCTGCCGATGTCAGGTACGGTGCGCCGCCCAGCGTGGCCGCAGACCCGCCGGATGCGCCGGCCGACCCAGCACCCCCACCAGAGCCACCGCTAATGCTGGTTGCCGACACCTGACCGCCACCACCCCCACCGCCGCCATAGGCCGACAGCTTGGCGCCAAAGGTGCTGGTGCCGCCCACGCCACCCGCGCCACCCACTGCGCCATTGCTGGTGGCGCCCGTGCCCGCCGTGCCGCCGCTGCCGATGGTGACGGTTTCAGTGCCCGCCAGATCAGCCGGTAAAAACATGCGCATCACATAAGCACCACCCCCGCCGCCCGCGCCGCCAAACCTGATGGTCGAGGTGGCATTACGCGCGCCACCCCCGCCGCCGCCGCCCGCCGCCAACAGCTCGACCATGACGTATTTGGGTGTACCTGCAGGTTTGGTCCAAGTGCCGGACGCGGCAAAAGTCTGCACATCCGCAGCTGACCCCTTGGAATTGAGTTGGGTCTGGATGGCACTGGTGACTCCCTGCACAAAGCCAAGTTGTGCCGCTGTAGTGGCGCCGATGGTGGTGGCAGCTGGCAAGGTGGCTGCCGTGGTAAACACCGGCGAGTCAGAGGGGGCCAACAGGGAAAGCGAGCTGTCCATGCCCGCCGCTGTGGCGTTGAGTTGTGTCACCAGGGTGGACAAGGCCGACAGCAAAGCGTCGGCACGGGTGGCAAATGTGGCCGCGTCAGCCCTGGACGGCGCCGTGGGCAGCGCGGATACGGTTGGAATGGTCATTAGTTAATCCTCATAAAAAAGTAATCACACGGCAGTAGCCACCGCCACCCAGGCCGCCTGCGCCGCCGTTGGCGCCTGTGCCTGCGCCGCCGCCGCCGCCGCCTGATCCGATGGCGCCCGCGCCGCCGTTGGCGCCCGCAATGGCCGATGCGCCATTGACACCCGCACCACCGCCGCCACCACCTGTGCCAGCCATCGTGATGCCAGCTGCCCCCGCAGTGCCAGCCGTAGGTGCTGCGCCCGTAGTGCCAGCGGCACCACCGCCGCCCTGGGCATAAGTAGCGGCACCCCCGGCTGATGCGGCGCGGGCAGAGTTGGATGCATCGCTACTGCCTCCTGCACCGCCACCCGTGCCGCCAAAGAGTGAGCCGCCCGCTGGTAATGCGTCACCGGAATCTTTGGCAGTCCCGCCGCCACCACCACCAAACGAGGCAGCACCGCCACCAACTGATGATGATCCCGCACCTTTGCCCGCATTTGCATAAGTGCCGCCAGCTGATGTGAAATACGGGCCACCGCCAGCATTTGACAAACCTGCTTCGGCAGTACCCGCACCACCAGCACCATTTGTGGAGCCGGTAATCACACCACCCCCATTGGCAGGCCCACCGCCATACGCAGTGAGGTAGCCGCCAAATGTGGTGCTGCCACCCACACCGCCGTTGCCTCCTGCCACTGCATTGGTAGTAGACCCAGCACCCACAGTTCCACCGGCACCAATGGTGACGGTGACCGTGCCCGTGAGTGCGCTGGGCACAAATGCGCGTGACACATACACCCCGCCGCCACCGCCGCCACCGCCCATACGAATGGCCGCTGCAGCATTGCGCCCACCACCACCCCCACCACCACCCGCGCCGATCATTTCAATAATGACCAGTTTGGGTGTACCTGCGGGCTTGGTCCAAGTACCGGACGCGGCAAAAGTCTGCACGTCTGATGCAGTCTTGTTAAGTGCATCCAGTTGCGCCTGGATGGCCCCGGTCACGCCCTGCAGATAAGTGATTTCAGCGGCAGTGAGGCTACCGATGGTGGTGGCGGCTGGCAAGGTGGCCGCCGTGGTGATGGTGGGGCTGTCGGTGGGGATTGGGCTTCCGGGGAGTTCGCGCACGGAGATGTTGTCGATGGTGGCGGTGCCAGTATTTACCGTTCCAGATTGGGGTTTAATACCAATGACATGAGATGTCGCGGTGGCTGTAAAACTCAAAGCAACAGGAGTTGCACCCATACCGGCGGAAGCTATTGCTGAGTTGCCGTAAATGTCACCGCCAGCAAAGAGGGTGCAACTACCCCCACCTACGATAGTTGCAGCACCTGCTGATACAACATAGGTTTTACCTACTAGTAAACCACTTACTGACTGGTAAGTTGTTAGGTAGTTCGTCGCGCCGTACGTCAGGACAGCAGAGCCAGCGCTGGCAGCGATAGAGCCACCAGACCAAACACTCCACCCCGTCGTATCCGTATCAAACCCCCCATTCGTCACCAACTCAGGCCCCGGATACACCGCCGCAACGGCATTGATGTCGGTGATGAACTGGCGCAGCTCAAGGTCAAATGCCTCAAAGTCGGCCACAAACGTGGACGGGCTGGAGCGGCTTGGCACGGTGGCCACGGGTGTGACGGCGGGCAGGGTCATGCAAGCTCCTCGATCTCAAGGCTGATCAAATTCTGTGTGGGGTAACTCACCACCGTACGGTAACTGCGGTAGAACCCGAGCGCGGCCAGGTAGGCATAGTTGTCGTCGCTGGTGGTGATGTACACCGCCGGGGTGGCGCGCAGGCTGTTGAGCAGGCTGATGAACGGAATGGTGCGGGCCTTGTCAATGGCCAGGCTCACCGAAAAGCGCTTGCTGAACGCCCGCTCGACAAAGGTCATGACACCAAATGCGTCCACCTCTTTGCGGCTGTAGTCCACAATGCCGGCCTCTGCGCCATACTGCGCAGAGCCTTCGCTGAACATCTTGCCTACCAGCAGGGTTCCGATTTCAACCGTGCCGGAGCCGGTCACAGTAACGGTCACGTAGCTGCTGGAGTAAATGGGCAGGTCGGTCAGCACGACCTGAGCCTTTTGATCAAAGTTGGCAAAGAAGTAGCTAAACCAGTCGAACACATCTCCCGTCAGCAGGGACACGGTGGCGCTGTAGACAACCGCACCCGCCACGCCGTCCTTGATCTGGACCGTTGCCGTACTGCCCACCAGACCCGACAAAAACATGGCACCGATCTGGCCCGGTGTGAACACCGCCGACACACTGCCCGCCGCGCTGGTGATGGTGGCGTTGCGCGTGTCAAACATAGCCCAGCGGTTCGTTGGACCCACCCGCGCCCAATAGGCCGGGCTGCTGGTGTCAGTGGCCGGGTGGTGGTTGAGGTTGGTGGCGCGCAGGCTTTCGTAAACCGAGTGGTAGCCGGTGCCCAAAATCACCCGGTCACCAATGGCGTAGGTAGTGG
>ERZ1034363.274-NODE-274-length-37210-cov-9.953411_pt1 | contig 37210 bp, 31 predicted proteins | sample MGYA00520616_ERZ1034363 | MGnify/ENA primary metagenome ERZ1034363 (study PRJEB33736, sample SAMEA104284506) | Azolla filiculoides | biome: Urban; feature: Water surface; material: Ditch water | place: Netherlands | collected 2015-10-28 | depth 0-0.1 m ... | reverse complement strand
TGGAACTTTTGCGTACCAATGGTACAGCAATACAAGCAATAGCACTACTGGTGGAACAATTATTCCTAGTGCTACAAACGCAACATTTACTCCTCCTACTGCAACTGTAGGTACTCAATACTATTACTGTGTGGTTACTCAAAGTGGTGTGGGATGTAATGTAACTAGTGCGGTGAGTACTGTAATTATTGTAGCTGCGCCTGCTATTACTACACAACCAACTTCTAGCTCGGTATGTGAAAATGGAACTCCTACTCTTCTAACTGTAGCTTACACTAACGGAACGGGAACTCCAACGTATCAATGGTTTAGTAATACTACTAATAGTACTACTGGTGGAACAATTATTCCTAGTGCTACAACTGCTTCTTATAGTCCGCCTGCTACAACAGTGGGTACTTTATACTACTATTGTGAGATTACTTTCTCTTCTGGTGGTTGTACTAGTGTACTTTCTAATACAGCAGAAGTAGTGATTAATCCATTACCAACGGTATCTACTCAACCAACTACAACACAATCTATTTGTGTGGGTGGAACTATTGCTCCATTAACGGTAGCTTATACTGGTGGTGTGGGAACCGCGACCTATCAATGGTATAGTAACACTACTAACTCTAACTCAGGTGGTACTCTTATTGCTGGTGCTACTAATGCAAGTTATACACCTGCTGCCTTTGCTACTGCTGGAACCTATTACTTCTACGCAACAATTACTCTTAGTGGTAATGGTTGTGGTAGCACTACTTCGAACACGGCTCAAGTAATTGTGGTAACAGACCCTATTGTAGATACACAGGCTTTAGCTACTCAAACACTTTGTCAAAGTAGTACGCCAACTGATTTAACCATTAGTGTGTCTGGTGGTATTGGAACTTTTGCGTACCAATGGTACAGCAATACAAGCAATAGCACTACTGGTGGAACAATTATTCCTAGTGCTACAACTGCTTCTTATAGTCCGCCTGCTACAACTGTGGGTACTTTATACTACTATTGTGAGATTACTTTCTCTTCCGGTGGGTGTACAAGTGTACTTTCTAATACCGCTCAAGTGGTGATTAATCAAATCCCAGTCATAAATAATGTTACTGCAATTATTTGTAGTGGGGAACAATATATTTTTAATTCGACAAATTCAAATGATGTATTACCTACTGGTTTACAATATAGTTGGAATTTAGTTTCAATGACACCTACTGGAACAGTATCAGGTTCGGTAAATAATGGAACTTTACAAAATCAATTTATTCAACAATTAGTGAATAATTCTAATGGAATTACAACTCTAATATATGAAGTTACACCTATTGCGGGTATTTGTACGGGTAACACATTTACTATTACTATTGATGTCTATCCTAAACCTAATGTTACTTTTGATATTCCAATTCAAACTATTTGTAATGAAACAAATACCTCTTTAGTTACTCTAAATTCAACACTTCCAGGAAATATTACTTATGAGTGGAATGCTACTATTCCAAGTGGAATTACTGGTGCGTTAAGTTCTGGAACCAACATAATACCTGTTCAAAATTTGGTAAATAGTACGAATGCACCATTAACAATTACTTACAATGCAACCGCTACTTTTAACAATAACGGTTCCTCTTGTGAAGGTAATGTGTTTACATACAGCATAACAGTAAACCCTACGTTTTCTTCTTCTAGCGTATTATCAAATTATAACGGATACAATGTAAGTGTTTTTGGAGCAAACGATGGGTCAATTGACCTTACGACAATTGGAGGTTCAGGATCTTATACTTATAATTGGACTGGACCAAATGGATTTACGTCAATAAATGAAGATATAACTGGATTATTTGCTGGAACATACACAGTAACCATAAATGATGGCTACTGTGCACCAATAATTTTGACTTTCACTCTAACCCAACCACCTGAACTACTTATTCAGCAAGATTTAAATCTTACGATAAATCTGATTTGTTTTGGAGATAGTAATGGTGCTGTTGGGGTATTAATCACTCAAGAATCAGTTCCTCCTTATGATTATGAATTATATGATAGTAATGGCAACCTAGTAACTTCTATTATCGATTCTACAAATTTAAACCCTCAGTTTACTGGATTAACTGCTGGAGTATATTCACTAATAGTTATAGATGCTAATGGAGGTAAAAAAACTGTACCAGGACTTACGGTTAGCCAACCTGATGATATTATAATAACTGCAACCACAACACCTATAACTTGTTATGGAGCTAATAATGCTTCTATTACATTAACGGTAACAGGAGGAACAGGTCCATACCAAGCTCAATGGGATAATTTAGCTACAGGTTTCTATCAAAACAATCTCGCGGCTGGAAATTATACTATCCTAGTAACTGATAATAATGGTTGTACTAAAACTATTGTAGTAAATATTCCTGAAGCACCAATATTTACAATAAATCCGGTAGTCGTTAATATTTCTTGTTATGGCGCTAACGATGGAAGCATTAATCTAAACTTAGTGGGTGGAATACAACCAATCTCTTTAACTTGGAGTGATGGAAGTACTGCTGGTTTAGTTAGAAATAATTTAGCAGCTGGAACATACACTGTTACTATAGTTGATTCAAAACCTTGTACAATTGTTAGAACCTTTATCATTATAGAACCACAGTCGTTGGTTTTGAGTGCGAATGTTCAAAATTCTTTAGATTGTAATAATGCCAATAGTGGTTCAATTAATCTATTAGTATCTGGAGGTACTCCTCCTTTTACTTATAGCTGGTCAAATGGGGTAACTACTGAAGATTTAATTAATATTTCATCTGGAAATTATGCTGTTTTAGTGACTGATTCAAGAGGATGTACAAAATCAGCACAATATATCGTAAACCGACCACAACCATTAACATTGAATGTAGAAACTGATACTAATGTTAATTGTGAAACAAGAGACATCAGTCAGGTTTTTGAAGCACAAGTTTCTGGAGGTGTACCGCCAACACAATTAAGTTGGTCGAGCGGAACTGTAAGTGGTGCAAATAATGAATTTATGACCACAGACCAAGACGGTCTGGTTGTTTTAACTGCAACAGATGCATTAGGATGTACCACAACTTATAGCTTAAACGTAGATATACCAGTATTAGGAAATGCATCTTTCGATCAAACGTCTTATGGATACACAGCCTATGGAATATATTCAATTTTAGATCCAATACAGTTTACAAATACTGCTACTGGTGATTATGTAAGTATATTATGGAACTTTGGAGATGGTACCTTTTCAAACGAAGAAAATCCAATTCATACTTATGTACTAGAAGGAGACTATGTGGTAACTCAAACTGTTACTTATCCTTTTGGTTGTGTGTATGTTCATACAATAAGCTTACTAGTTGAAAAAGGATATTTACTTGTAGTTCCAACTGCATTTACACCAAATAATGACGCACTAAACGACACTTATAGACCTGTTACAAAAGGTTTAAAAAATGTTCGTTTGGATATATATGACACTTGGGGGTCTTTAATTTATACAGAAACAGGAGCTGTACTTATTGGATGGGATGGAACGATAAAAGGTGTAAAAGCTGAAAACGGTAATTACCATTGTAAGGTAAGTGCTGAAACGTTTTATGGAAGTATCATAGAAGCGGAAGAAACTTTTGTCTTAATTAAATAAGCATTAAAAGCCATGAAATTTAAATTATATATATTATTTGTCATCGTTAACTCTTTTGTAGAAGTTAAAGCACAAGATCCTGTATTTACGCAATTTCTTTTATTGCCTGAAACATTAAACCCTGGATTTACAGGATCTGCCAGTTCATGGAATGCAGGAATCATTCATAGAAGACAATGGCCTGAAGGAAATAGAAGAATAGACACTCAATACGGATTTGCTAATAACTTGGTTACAGATAATTTAGGCATTGGGTTAACCTTATTAAATCAAAGAGAAACATTTACCAATTACAATTATTTTCAATTTAATGGAGCGGTTTCATATCGAATAGATTTAAATTATAACTGGCGTCTTAGATTGGGTTTAGAAGGAGGTTTTGGACGTAAAGATTTTAACTTTGGTAATTTACTATTGGAAGACCAAATTAATATCAATGATGGTTCAATTTCAGGAAGTAGTATTGACCCAGGTTTTCTTAGATATAATAATCAAATCAATTTTGTGGATTTTTCTTTTGGTGTATTAGTTGATGAAGAAAATGCTTGGTTTGGCGCATCCTTAAAACACTTAACCCGTCCTGACATTTCATTTCTTGAAAACGGCAATGTACCTTTGGATTTGTTTTTATCCGTTCATGGTGGTTATTATTTTGCATTGGATAATTCGCCTACAATGATTTTACCGCCTGATACCGATTTGTTATTATCATTTAATTACATGCGACAATCTCAATTTAACCGATTAGATATAGGAACTTCATTAGAAATGAATATGTTTTCATTTGGGATTATTGCTGCTACGAACCCTGAAGGAAGAAGTACTAATAGTCATTTTCTTACCTCTCTTAATCCATTTGTATCTATGAGAGCTGGTGAATTTAAATTTGGGTATTCGTATGATATTAATACTTCTCGATTTGGCCAAAATCAAGGGGTTCATGAACTCACTTTGACTTGGCAGTCTAAATATACTTGTAGAGATTGTGATAATTATCGAATGAAACTAAAAGATATTAGATGGTAAAAATAAAGGCTAAAGAAATAATGAATGATATTATTTCTTTAGCCTTTAAAATTTTGTAGAATTGCTTATTACAATTACTCTTTTAAAATCCCCTCTTTATAAGATTCCTTTTTTATAGTTTTATCGTTTGCGTCTTTATAACGAGTGGTTCCATTTCTAACTCCATTTTTTATCTTTCTCTCTTCATAAGTTCCATCCTCAGCTTTAAAAATAAATTCATCAGAAAAAGGCTCATTTTGTTTTAAATCGAAATAATATTCATTTGTAATTTGACCATAACCATCATACGTAAAGGTTGCTTTTACATTTTGATCATAATAATAATTTTCCCAAGTTCCAGTCTTTACATTCGAAGTGTAATTACCTGTACTAATTATTTTGCCATCTAAAGATTTGTGTTCAAATAAGCCATTCCGTTTTTTTATCGATTCACTGGCACCTTCAAAATCTAAATGAAATGTTATTGGTGAAACTATAAAATCAGCTGTTTTTAAAAAACTATATGTTTGAGTAAAAATTCCAGTTGCTAAATTCTCAACTACGATACAATCTAATTTAGAATCTGTTTCATTTTTTATAGTATATGATTTACTCACATTTCCAGCACCATCTAACTTTTCTAAGCGATATAATTTACCTTTTTTTAAATATTTTTTTTCTGCAGGTTTGTTAAAAGCATACGTAATATGTTCTCCGTCAATTTCATCATCCATATAAAAATAACTCTCTAAAAGGTCATCATTTTCGAAGCGTTCCCATTTACCTTGTTTTTGACCATTAAGATAGACACCTGTTTCAAACGATTTTTTATTTAACCAAAAACTAAATTTACTTTTTCCATAAATAATCCATTTTCCTGTTTCTTTCCCATCCAAATAAAATCCTTTTGACCACAATTCATTATCAGGCCCCCTGACCTCATATGCCCCATTTAATTTATCATCACTATAAGTAGCTATTTCATTAAAATAAATACAAACAGTTTCATAACAACCTTCTTCATTTTCTTCTCCTTGTTTGCATGGCACTTTCTTTTTTTCAAGCAAAGAATATCTCTTTTGAACTCCTTCTAGTTTACCATCAACATAATTAGATTCTTTATGTAGTCTTCCACCACAATCAAGCGGTTTATCATTATGATCTACTAAATTTTCATGATAAAATTTCCATAAACCCGTTTTTAAACTGTCCTTATAAACGCCCTCCGCTAATAAAGAGCCACTTATATCAAAGTATTTAGCATTTCCATTTAATTTGTTTTGTTTATATTGTAATTCAGCCTGTAAAACAACTTTGTTTGAGATTGTATCAATTGAAGGATAACCTCCAATAAAAGTACGTTTCAAATTCAGATATACAAAAGATTCTCCTTCTAAATCACCTTCTTTATAATTTTGGAATAGAATTTCATTTTCAGAAGTTTCTTTATTTAATCCCTCTTTTTTCCCATTTACATAATAAAACTCTTGGACTGTTTTTTTTCCATTTGGTGTAACAATTTCTCCAATCCATTTTCCATCTCTTTCATCATTTTTATAATTACCAAAAAAGCTGTAGTAATTTTCATTATTTTCAAGAAAAAAATTTTCAACAGAAGGTCCTTCTAAATTCCCTAGTTTAAAATTTGCTGTTCTTTTAACTCTTCCAATAGAATCGAAATTTGTCAATAAACCCTCTATTTTCCCATCCTTTAAATTGTAAGTTGAAATAACATTTCCATACTCATCATAATCCTTTTTAAATCCATTATTGGGATCATACACACCTCCTTTTTTATAAATGGTTACTTCATAAACCGTGTAAGTTTTTTTATTGGAACCACCATAATAATAATCATTATCGTCATCACTATCCTCTTCACGGTTATAAGTTATCTTTAGATAAAATAACTTATTCTCATAAGAAGCTACAACACGATTATCTAATATTTCCTCATCTGTTAATTTATAACTATTTACTGCTATTTGTTGAATAATTACGTTATAAAATTCCTTCTGTCTAAATCGATACATTATTTTATTTGGCAGTCCTTCATAATTATACACATAAAACCATCCTTTAGCTTTTGCATCATCATATAGATTTCGTCCATGCGCCCAAGAGATTGTATTATAACCAATACCATCACTTTCGGATGAATCATAATAATCCCAACCTTTAGTAATTAAAAACTTGTTTGTAGTTTCCCAATTTTTATAGCTGGCCATTGTGTGTAACTCGTTAAGAGTTATTTTTTGGGCTGATAAATTTTGCAAAGAAAACAAAGAAAATAAAGAAAAGATAAATTTTAAAAAATTCGAAATTTTAGGTAGTTGAATATTCATAACTATTTTTAAACTTATTTTTAGTCAATTGATGGAAACATCGACGATTCTAATTTGTAACTTTCTTATAAAATTGAAAACAGATAATTTTCTAATTTACATACATTTTTAAGAAAATTATTTACTACAACATTTGATAATAACTTTTAAATTCAAAACATTTGATAATTAATTAGAATCTTAGTATTAAATCAAATATAAATAAATTAAATCTTATTACAACCAATTTAATAAGGGATTAAACCTAAAAAAATAAATTATTCATTAACCAAAATTCTAAAAAAAAATTGAGTTAAAAATGAGGAAATCCGTAAAATGAAAAAAATTGAGATATAATTGGATTAATTATTTACCCAAATCAACAAATTACTAATATCAGCTCCTTCAATTTTTTGAGAAGTTATCAAATCTATTTTTTTGTTTTTAATTCCAAATCTTAAGATAGTTTCATCAACAATCAAACACGGGTTAAATCTATTAGCAATAAAAAAGTAACCTATTTTATATTTTCTATTTCTTTTGTTAATCTCGGTTTTAAGATTCTTGATTAAAGCATTTAAAGTGGAACCATAATAATTGTGCTCACAAGAAAAGTCATTACTAAAGAGGCATTCGATTTCTGATGTACTAAATAGTAGGCTCTCTATAAATTGTTTAATCAGTTGCGTTTTTTCAATATCCTCGTTTTCAATACTTTTATTAATAATACTTACTTGATGAAATACTTCGACAAATCGTTTTCTAAGTTCAAAATTAGTATGATCAAAAAGAACAGCACGTTTATAGTGAACAACAGCCCACTCAATTGATGTTATATCATTTTGGTTTAAGTATCTCTCAGCCGATTGAATATATTTTTCTGATATTTCTTTATCTGTTTTCATAGGTTAAATAGTAATTGTGTATCAAAACAAGTGCTATAAAAGAATTATTTTGTTTATTGAATTAATTAGCTTAATTAATAAATACATTTTAAAATAAATTATTACGTTTTAATACACTTTAAAACGTTTTAAAATACTTGCAATAGTTAATACAAAAACTAAAAGTTTTAAACAGTTTGTTCATTTTTAAAGAAATTTTCTATTTACTTTATTTAAAAAAATCATGTTTTGCAATTCTTTTTGCATTTTCTACTTTTTGTACTTTAACATAATTCAAGAAAACTCGTTCCGATTTATGTCCACTTATTGCCATAATATCTTGAATAGGAATTCCTGATTTAAATGCATTTGTACAAAATGACCTCCTTGCAGTATGTGATGAAACAAGTTTATACTTTGGCAGATTGAACTCCTCTACCTTACCTCCTATTGTTCTTGTTAACAAATGGTTTTCTATAATTTTTGCTCTCTTACAAATTGATTTTATATGTTCGTTAATTATAGTTGAATGAAGATAATTAGGTAAATTACCATTCCTTTTATCCAATATAGCATTAACAATAGAATTTAATGGGATTATAACAGAATTAGTAGTCTTTAATTGTTTTAATTGAAAGTATTTAATCCCATCTTCTTCAAAAATAACTTGATTAGAACGTTTCAATAATGCCATCATATCCGAAATTCTCAAGCCTGTATAACAACTAATTAAAAATATATCTCTTACATTATCTAAAATTGTGTCGTTTAACTGAAGTTCTTTAATTCTTTTTAACTCTTCAACTGTTAAATAAACATGATCTATTTCTTCTGTCATTTTAGAAAAATAGCTTTTCTTAAACTCATTATTACTATGAATTCCTTCTTCATAAGCAAAACCCAATATTGTTTTTAGCTTTTGAATAATTGTTCCAACATAATTTTTAGAATAATTCAACGAGGTTAAGTATAATATATAATCATTATAGAAATCTCTATTACAATCCTTAAATGAAAAATTATTTAACTTTCTATCCTCTATATATTCTTCTAATCTTGACAAACCTGTCTTATATGTTTTCAAAGTACCTTTAGCCAACTTTTTCTTTGTATATGGACTATTGTGAATTGAATAGTATTCTAAAAACCACTTGTAATATGAAATCAAATTATTTTTAACACTTTCAGTTTTTACTTTTTCTTTTTCAGCGACACTAACTTTTCCAAAAGCATTAAACACAATTTTTTGTACATCACTCTCTGAAATATTTAATTCATCAGTTACCGAAATAGATTTGTTAACCTTATATATAGCTTCTGACAATTTTGTATTAATATCGGCAGCTCCAAACACGGAAGATGGAATTTTTAATCTTTCTTTTTTATTGTCCCATTCTTTTGAATTCTGAATCATATATCCTGTAGATGTTCTATATCTAATAGAACCATTTGAACTTCTATATTCAAAATTTATTGAATACTTTTTTGTACTTTTGCGTAGATAAAATCTAATTTTCATTACTGTCTTTTTTAAAAAAATTAACATTATTGTAATATTAGATTTTGGCAAATTTTAATCAAAATATTGTGACCAAAATTGTGACCATTCTAAACCATTTGAGTCCATTTCTGTCCACTTAAACAAAAAAATGATTTAAAAAAGCCTCTAAAAAACATCAAATTGACGCGAAAACACTAAAAAAAGTGAATAAAAACCTCATGCAGTCGAGGTCACTAAAATTAAGTAAGCGCTCAAATTTATGAGCGCTTTTTTTATATTTTAATTCTTGTAAATTTACAAAAAAACATGGATAATTCTATAGAAAATCGTGTAAGATTAATAGAAACATTGTTTCATAATCTTGACATTGAAATTGCTGAATTTCAAGAAAAAACACATTTAAATTGTATTGCAGGTTGTGGTAAATGTTGCTCTACTCCTGAAATTGACGCTTCTCCTATTGAATTTTTACCATGGGCTTTTCATGTTTTTCTAAACGGTAAAGCCGAAGAAACGCTTTCAGAATTAGAACAAAACACAACTGCTACTTGTTTTTTATATCGTCCAAAATCATTAGCTGAATTCACTATGGGAAATTGCAGCAATTATCAATATAGAGGACTAATTTGTAGACTTTTTGGTTTTGGAGCCACGACTGACAAGTATGGCAAATTACGAATTGCAACTTGTAATATCATCAAAGAAAAACAAACAAGTAATTTTGAAAGCGCTACTATTGCTATAAATGCTAATTTATCTGTTCCTATTTTTACTGAATATTATATGCAACTTTCTCAAATCGATTTCAAACTAGGAAATATTTTTTTACCTGTAAACAAAGCCATGAAAGCTGCTTTGGAAGAAGTTTTGCAATATTATGCCTATCGCCCACTTCCAGATCGACATATAGATGTTGTCTAAAAGTTACATTTTGTTACTTTTGTAAGATGAAGCAATTAGTCATTATAGGAACTGTATGGCCTGAACCAAACTCAACGGCTGCTGGAAGTAGAATGTTGCAACTCATTTCGTTATTCCAAAAGCAAGAGTACAATATCACTTTTTTGTGTTCAGCTTCGCGCTCAGATTTTTCTTATGACTTATCACAATTATCAATTGCAACGCAAACTATTCAATTAAATGATAGCAGTTTCGATACAATTATTAGCGACTTAAATCCAAATGTGGTACTTTTTGATCGCTTTATGATAGAAGAACAATATGGCTGGCGTGTAATGGAACATTGTCCTAATGCTTTACGAATATTAGATACCGAAGACTTACACTTTTTAAGAAAAGCAAGAGAAGTTGCATTCAAACAAAATCGGGAATTAATATTTGAAGATTATTTATCGGATGTTTTTAAACGCGAATTAGCTTCAATTTATAGATGCGATTTGACTCTATTGATTTCGGAATATGAAATGGAATTGGCAATTCAAACATTTAAAATTGATACTTCATTATTGTATTATTTGCCTTTTCTATCGGAACAAACTAATGAGAAGGTTCCAAATTTCAATGAAAGAAAACACTTTATCAGTATTGGCAACTTTTTACATGAACCCAATTGGCAAACCGTTTTACAATTAAAACAACTTTGGAAATCTATAAAAAAAGAACTTCCTGAAGCTGAATTACTTGTTTATGGCGCTTATGTGACCGAAAAAGCTAAACAATTACATAATGAAAAAGAAGGTTTTTTAATTACAGGACGAGCTGAAAGTGTTGCAGAAGTGTATGCAAAATCAAGAGTTCTCTTAGCACCAATTCCGTATGGTGCTGGATTAAAAGGAAAATTATTTGAAGCCATGCAACTCGGATTACCTTCAATAACTACATCTGTTGGTGCAGAAGGTATGAATGGAAATTTAGATTGGAACGGATTTATCTCCATAAATGAAAATGATTTTATAAATAAAGCCATCCTACTATATACTGACGAAGAGAAATGGAAAAACGCACAACTAAATGGCTATCAAATTATTGAAAAACGTTTCAAAAAGACATTATTTGAAAGTGATTTCATGGCTAAGATTAATGAATTACAACACAACTTGAAATCACATCGTAATAAAAACTTTTTAGGCCAAATTTTACAACATCAAAGCCTACAAAGTACAAAATACATGAGTAAATGGATAGAAACAAAAAATAATAGAGCATAATTTTTGTAACTATTTTACTGTTTTTTCGTATCATTACAAAATGTAACTCATGGCACAAACTCCATCCAATATGCTTCCGTTAGGAACAAAAGCACCCAGTTTTTATTTAAAAGATACTATCTCGAATTCATTTCTCGATTATAATGATTGTAAAGGAAAGAAAGGTACTTTGGTGTTTTTTATTTGTAATCATTGTCCGTTTGTACACCATGTTATGGATGAAATAATTCGAATTGCAAATGATTATAGAGTGCAAGGAATTGGTTTTGTAGCAATTTCAAGTAATGATGTAGAAAAATATCAAATGGATAGTCCAGCGTTAATGTATGATTTTGCTTTTAAAAATCATTTTGAGTTTCCTTATTTGTATGATGAATCACAAGACGTTGCAAAAGCATATGATGCTGCTTGTACACCAGATTTTTATCTTTTTGACAACCAAGACAAACTAGTTTACAGAGGTCAATTAGACGATAGCCGACCAGCCAATGGAATTCCTTTAAGCGGTTCTGATTTACGAAGTGCAATTGATGGCGTGGTTTCTAATAGAACAATTAATCCTGAACAAAAGCCGAGTATTGGTTGTAATATTAAGTGGAAATAAATTTTAGTTATTTTTCTCCATCACCACTTCAATAGGGTTGTTACTTCTTGGTCCGAAAGTTCTAGCTTGACGTTCGTTTTCGCTAGAACACAAAATATACATATTAAAAGCTTGTAATTGTAGTATTTGTGTTTTATAAATTGCTTTATTATCTTCAATTTTAATAAAAAAATCTTCCGCAGGAAAAGTATTTGTAACAGATAATAAATAAGTATCGCCAGCATATGGAAAAAACCATTTTACTGCTTCGTTTTGCTTGCTAATGATATAATTTTTAGAAAAAATTAAAGCTTGATTTCCAAATTTCCAACTATACTTGTTGTTTTCATTAATAACTACCTCGCCTTTTTCGTTTACTAAAGTAATTTTTAAATCTGGAATATTCTCAGATTTTCCTTCTTCGTGAGCTTTTACAACTAAGTAAGAAGTAAAATCAAACCCACAATGTGGCACTTGACCAAATGTGAACAAAGAGAAAAGAAGAAAGAAAAAAGATATTTGAGCTTTCATATAATTGAATTGATTGTAAAATTACAAAAATGGTACCAAAAAAAATCCGTCAATTGACGGATTCATTTTTTATTTTGTTAAATAAGCATAAATTTTTTCTCTGTCTTCATCAGATATTTTTGCTTTTTTCTGCATACTTGCTAAAATTGGCGTCCAGTTTTCTGCTGTAAAATCTTTAGCATCATATAATTTATGACATTTTCCACAATTGTTTTCATACAACATTTTACCTGCAGCTAATTCTGGTGATAAAGGCGCTTCAGGGGTCTTAGGAGCTTCTGGCTGACTTACTTTTGGCGAACAAGCAAAAATAAATATACCAATAGTAGCCATTGCAAATAGTTTAGTTTTCATATTTAGTTAGTTTTTGTTTCGTAAATATAAAAAAAAATCCCAAAAACAATATTTTGAGATTTTTAATTAATATATTAAAGTAAATTATTTTACATCCATTAACTCTACATCAAAAACCAAAGTTGCATCTGGTGGAATAACACCTCCAGCACCTCTAGAACCATATCCTAAATAAGATGGAATTACAAATCGTGCTTTGTCTCCTACTTGTAATAAAGCAATTCCTTCGTCCCATCCTTCAATCACCTGACCAATTCCTAAAGTAAAATCAATAGGTTGTTTTCTTTTGTATGAAGAATCAAAAACTTGTCCGTTTTCCAATGCTCCTTGATAATGAACAGATACTTTTTTACCTTTTTCAGCTTGTTTACCGTTTCCTTTTTGAATAATTTGGTAACGTAAACCACTTTCAGTCTTTTGAAAACCAGCGGCTAATTTTTCTAAAGCTTCCTCTGCCATTTTTTTTTGTTCAGCAATTCTTTGTGCTCTAGAACCTTCAAATGTTCTAAAAGCTTCAATTGCATTCCAATTTTTAGCTTCGTCACCTATTCTAATGATTTCTATACTTTCAAGAGCGTCATCTCCTTCAACAGCATCTACAACCTCTTGTCCTTCAACAACATGTCCAAAAACCGTATGCTTTCCATCTAACCAATTTGTAGGAACATGAGTTATAAAAAACTGAGAGCCATTAGTTCCTGGTCCAGCATTTGCCATTGATAAAACACCTGGTTTGTCATGTTTTAAACTTGGATGAAATTCATCGTCGAAGTTATAACCTGGACCACCAGTTCCCTGCCCTTGAGGACAACCACCTTGTATCATAAAATCAGGAATTACACGATGAAATTTTAATCCATCATAATAAGGTTTTCCCATTGGTCTCGCTGAATTTTCTAATTGTCCTTCTGCCAATCCTACAAAGTTACCAACTGTTCCTGGAGTTAAATCATGTGTTAATTTTACTAAAATAGCACCTTTTGCTGTGTTAAATTTAGCGTATATTCCGTTTTCCATTATTTTGAATTTTAATTTGAAAGTGCAAAATTAATACAATAATTGGAGAATAATTGTATTTTTGAAAGTAATTAAAAACTAAACTATGAATTCTATTTACGATAAAGCATCAAATGAAGCTATAATTGCACGAATCAATCAACTAACCTCTGAAACAGAAGGTTTATGGGGAAAAATGAATGTTGACCAAATGTTTAAGCATTGTTCCGCCGCAATCGATGTTGCTTTTGGTGAAAAAGAAGTAAAAGTTAGCCTAATGATGAAAATTTTGGGAAGAGTGGCTAAAAATAAAGTTTTAAATAATGAGTTTTTACACAATAGTCCAACAGCAAAAGAATTTGTATTTATTGAAACATACGATTTTGAAGCCTCAAAAAAAGAATTTATTGAAAGATTTAGTCGTTTTTCAAATGAAGGTAAAAGTGCAATAAAAACAATGAATCATCCATTTTGGGGCAAGATGACATACGAAGATTGGGATAAATTAATGTGGAGACATGTTGATCATCATTTAAGACAATTTGGAGTTTAAAAATAAAAAAATGCAAGAAAATAACGATTATATCAATATTAATAAGCAAACCTGGAACAATAAAGTTGATGTTCATATTGCTTCAGATTTTTATGATATGGATGGTTTTCTGAAAGGGAAATCAACATTAAATGCTATTGAATTAGAATTGCTTGGTGATGTGAAAGAAAAAAAGATATTACACTTACAATGTCATTTTGGTCAAGACACTATGACTTTTTCAAGAATGGGAGCTAAAGCTACAGGCGTTGATTTGTCAGACAAAGCCATTGATCGAGCAAAGGAAATCAATAAAAAATTAAATCTAGATGCAACTTTCGTTTGTTGTGATATTTATGATGCACCCAATCATTTAAATGAAAAATTTGATATTGTTTTTACCAGTTATGGCACTATTGGTTGGTTTCCAAATTTAGACAAATGGGCTAAGGTAGTTTCACATTTTTTAAAACCTGGCGGAAAATTCGTTATGGCTGATTTTCATCCCGTAGTTTGGATGTTTGATAATGATTTTAAAGAAATTTTTTATAATTATTTTAATACCGAAGAAATTATTGAAGATGAATCTGGTACTTATGCTGATAGATATGCAGAAATTTCAGCAAAAACGATTACATGGAATCATCCTACATCGGAACTTTTAAATGCATTGATTACAAATAATTTAGAACTAGATTCTTTCAACGAATTTGATTACTCTCCATACAATTGTTTCAACCAAACCGAAGAATTTGAACCTAATAAATTTCGTATCAAACATTTAAAAAATAAGATTCCGATGGTCTATTCGTTATTAGCAACTAAAAAATAATCGATTATCTTTGCATCATGCGAATAGATATTATTACCGTTTTACCAGAATTAATGCGAAGTCCATTTGAGGCTTCGATTATGAAACGAGCCATAGAAAAAGAATTGGTTGAAGTGCATTTTCACAATCTAAGAGATTATACAACTAACAAGCAAAAAAGTGTTGATGATTACCAATTTGGAGGTGGAGCTGGCATGGTAATGATGGTACAACCCATAGATGCTTGTATATCAAAGTTGAAAAGCGAAAGAACCTATGACGAAATTATTTATATGACGCCAGATGGTGAAACTTTGAATCAAAAAATGGCCAACTCGATTTCGATGTATGAAAATATATTGATTTTATGTGGACATTATAAAGGTGTGGACCAAAGAGTTCGTGATATGCACATTACTCGAGAAATTTCAATTGGAGATTATGTCTTGAGTGGTGGCGAAATTGGTGCTATTGTATTTTGCGACGCAATCATCCGCTTGATTCCTGGTGTATTAAGTGATGAAACTTCTGCTTTAACAGATAGTTTTCAAGATAATTTATTATCACCACCTATTTATACCCGTCCAGCCGATTATAATGGTTGGAAAGTCCCAGAAATATTATTGAGCGGAAATTTTCCAAAAATAGAAAAATGGCGAGAAGATATGGCGTATGAACACACAAAAAACAGAAGACCAGACTTATTAGAGGAGTAAAATTATATTTTTGATGAAATTAATTAGTTATAAATTGTTAATTATTAATTTATTTTTATAATTTTGCACCCACTTTGAATCAACCTCTGGCGATAGACGTATATGTTGCTTTGAATCAAACTTTTATATTTTAAACTATGTCAAATTTAGTTGATTTCGTTAATAACGAATTTGTTGCAAAAAAAGATTTCCCAGAATTTGGTGCTGGTGATACTATCACTGTGTACTATGAAATTAAAGAGGGTGAAAAAACTAGAACTCAGTTCTTCAAAGGAGTTGTAATCCAAAGAAGAGGTGCTGGAGCGACTGAAACTTTTACAATTCGTAAAATGTCTGGTTCTGTTGGTGTTGAGCGTATCTTCCCAGTAAACTTACCAGCTTTACAAAAAATTGAAGTTAACCAAAGAGGTAAAGTTCGTAGAGCTCGTATCTATTACTTTAGAGACCTTACTGGTAAAAAAGCTAAAATTAAAGAAAGAAGATACAAAAACTAATCTTACCTTTCTCAAGTATAAAAAATCCCGCAATTGCGGGATTTTTTGTTTTATGAAATAAAAAAAGCGGAAATTACTTCCGCTTTTTTTATTATATATTTAATTTAAAAAACAAACATTGCTCTTTCGCTCATTAAATCATTAACTTCTTCCGCAACTTGTTCTAAAACAGCTTCATCAGTATGATTCATTAAAACTTTATCAATTAAAGCTACAACAGTCTCCATATCTTCTTCCACTAAACCACGTGTTGTGATAGCTGGAGTTCCCACACGAATACCCGAAGTAACAAATGGTGATTTATCATCAAACGGCACCATGTTTTTATTTACAGTAATTTCAGCTTTTACCAATGCATTTTCTGCATCTTTACCTGAAATTCCTTTATTTCTTAAATCGATTAACATCATGTGATTATCAGTACCACCAGAAATTAATTTGTATCCTCTTCTGTTAAATGCTTCTGCCATTGCCTGTGCATTTTTCTTCACCTGCATCGCATAACGGAAAAACTCATCCGTCAAACATTCTCCAAACGCCACCGCTTTAGCAGCAATAATATGCATCAAAGGTCCACCTTGATTTCCTGGAAAAACCGACATATCTAAAACATGCGACATCATTCTGATTTCTCCTTTCGGAGTAGTTAATCCCCATGGGTTTTCAAAATCCTTCCCCATCATAATCATTCCTCCTCTTGGACCTCTTAAAGTCTTGTGAGTTGTAGTAGTTACAATATGACAATGTGGAATTGGATCATTCAATAAACCTTTAGCAATTAATCCTGCTGGGTGTGAAATATCAGCTAATAATAAAGCACCAACGCTATCTGCAATTTCTCTAAAACGTTTAAAATCCATATCACGAGAATAAGCTGAAGCTCCCGCAATAATCATTTTTGGTTTGCTAGCTGTAGCAATTTCTTGGATTTTATCGTAATTTAAAATACCTGTCTCCTCTTCTACTCCATAAAATACAGGATTGTATAATTTTCCAGAAAAGTTAACTGGAGAACCATGTGTTAAGTGACCTCCGTGAGATAAATCAAATCCTAAAATAGTATCACCTGGTTTTAAACAAGCTGCAAAAACTGCTGTATTCGCCTGAGAACCTGAGTGAGGTTGTACGTTAACATATTCAGCACCAAACAAAGCTTTTGCTCTGTCAATTGCAATTTGTTCTACAATATCTACTACTTCACATCCTCCGTAATATCTTTTACCAGGATATCCTTCAGCGTATTTGTTGGTTAAACATGAACCTGCCGCTTCCATTACTTGGTCGCTAACAAAGTTTTCAGAAGCAATTAATTCAATTCCGTGAATTTGTCTATCTTGTTCGTCAAGAATTAGGTCAAAAATTTGTTCGTCGCGTTGCATTGCAATAAATATTCGTTAAAATTAGGTCAAAATTACGAAAAAGGTTTGTTACATTGCTAGATAATTTTATATTTGATTCATAATTTTTCAACAACAAACTAACAATATAAATATGCCAAATATAGCAAACGATCCAAATAGAAAATCGTGGATTCCAGTTCCTGAAAATAGCGACTTCCCGATTCAAAACATTCCTTTTGGTGTTTTCATTACAAAAGAAGATGTAATCACTATTGGAACAAGAATTGGAAACTGCGCCATCGATATGGGTGCTTTACAACAATTAGGTTATTTTGAAGGTATCGATTTAACAGACGACATGTTCATGCAAGACACATTGAATGATTTTATTTCTGACGGAAAAAAAACATGGCGTTTAGTACGAAATCGCCTAGCTGAACTTTTTGATGAAACCAATCCCAAATTAAGAGATAACAAATCTCATAGAGAAGTTATTATTTTTAAAGTAGAAGACATTGAGATGCTTTTACCTGTTCAGATTGGAGATTATACTGATTTTTACAGTTCAAAAGAACATGCTACCAACGTAGGAAAAATGTTCCGTGACCCAGAAAATGCATTATTACCAAACTGGTTACATATTCCTGTAGGTTATCATGGAAGAAGTTCTACTATTGTTCCTTCAGGAATTCCGGTACACAGACCTTATGGACAAACCTTACCAAATGGAGAAACAACACCAGTTTTCGGTCCATCAAGATTAGTGGATTTTGAATTAGAAACTGCTTTTATCACTACCGATGCAAATTTAATGGGAGAACCAATTCCTGTGGAGGAAGCGGAAGAACATATTTTTGGAATGGTTTTATTTAACGATTGGAGTGCGCGTGATATTCAAAAATGGGAATATGTGCCACTTGGACCTTTCTTAGCTAAAAACTTTGCCTCTTCAATATCACCTTGGATTGTAACAATGGATGCTTTAGAACCATTTAGAACAAAAGGCCCTGAGCAATCACCAGAACCTTTACCTTATTTAAAGCAAAAAGGTGAAAAAGCATTTGATATTAATTTAGAAGTAGCCATTCAGCCTGAAAATGCAGTAGAAACTGTGGTTTCTCGTTCCAACTTTAAATACATGTATTGGTCAATGGCACAACAATTGGCACATCATACTATTAATGGTTGTAGAGTAAACTCAGGCGACATGATGGGAAGTGGAACCATTTCTGGTTCAACAGAAGATTCATTCGGTTCAATGTTAGAACTAACTTGGGGCGGACAAAAACCGTTGAAAATGAATGATGGTTCTGAACGCAAATTTATCAATGACAATGACACTGTAATTATTAGAGGATTTTGTCAAAAAGACAATATTAGAGTTGGATTTGGCGAAGTCTCTAGTAAGTTATTACCTGCTATAAATTTGAAGTTCTAACATTTTAGAATACTAAAAATTACGTTTTTAGCATTTTATTGGTTTAAAAATATGAAATTAATAATTCAATCGATTTCGTTTGCAATTACTTAACATTTAATGTGAATTTCTTATCTTTGTGACCGCATTTTTTTAACAAACAAAACAACAAACCTAGCAATATGGCAAAAATTAAAGTAGCTAATCCTGTAGTAGAATTGGATGGCGATGAAATGACACGAATTATATGGAGCTTTATTAAAGAGCAATTAATTCTTCCTTATTTAGATTTAGACATTAAATATTATGATTTAGGAATTGAAAGTAGAGAAGCTACTAAAGACCAAATCACAATTGATTCAGCTGAAGCAATCAAAAAATACAATGTAGGTATCAAATGTGCTACCATTACTCCAGATGAAGAAAGAGTAAAAGAATTTAACCTTTCTGAAATGTGGAAATCACCAAACGGAACTATCCGTAATATAGTTGGTGGAACTGTTTTCCGTGAGCCAATTATCATGAGTAACGTACCTCGTTATGTACAAGGATGGACTAAACCAATCGTTATTGGTCGTCATGCTTTTGGTGATCAATACAAAGCTACTGATAAAGTAATCAAAGGAAAAGGAACCTTGACAATGTCATTTACAAACGAAGTTGGTGAAACTACTTCTTGGAACGTATATGATTTTAAAGGTGATGGTGTAGCAATGTCTATGTACAACACTGATGAAAGTATTTACGGATTTGCACATTCTTCTTTTCAAATGGCATTAACTAAAAAATGGCCATTATATCTTTCTACAAAAAATACAATTTTAAAAGCTTACGACGGAAGATTCAAAGATATTTTTGAAGAAGTATATCAACAACATTATAAAGCTGACTTTGAGGCTAATGGAATGACTTACGAACACAGACTTATTGATGACATGGTTGCTTCGGCAATGAAATGGAATGGAGGATTTGTTTGGGCTTGTAAAAACTATGATGGAGACGTTCAATCTGACACAGTAGCACAAGGTTTTGGTTCATTAGGATTAATGACTTCTGTATTAGTAACTCCAGATGGAAAAACGGTTGAGGCAGAAGCTGCACACGGAACAGTTACACGTCACTACCGTCAACACCAACAAGGAAAGAAAACATCAACAAATCCAATTGCATCTATTTTTGCTTGGACTAGAGGTTTAGAACACAGAGGAAAACTAGACGGAAATCAAGAATTAATTGATTTTTGTAATAAATTAGAACAAGTTTGTATCGAAACTGTTGAAAGTGGTAAAATGACTAAAGATTTAGCAATGTTAGTAAAACCAGAAGGTTTAACAGATGCTGATTATTTAACTACTGAAGATTTCCTTCAAACATTAAAAGTAAATTTAGATAAGAAATTAGCTTAATTTATATAATATAAAAAAGCGTTCCAAATTGGAACGCTTTTTTATTTATTCTCCATTTTTGTCTTCTTCTCGAACTACAACAATAGTTGCTTTTATTCCTGTAGTTAAATTCCACTCATTAGAAGTAATTAGATTTCCAGCATCATCATACACACTAAACGCGGCTGTATTAGGACCAGAAGTTCCTTGGTTTAAAGCTTCAAAATCTAATTTATTAAAGCCATTTGTAATATCTACATAATATTCTTTTACACTTGCTTCTAATAAAATTTCTGGAATAATAGTTTTATCATTCAACATTAATTTTACTCTATCACCATCAGGATATTCATGGTCTCTACAAACTATTTTTACATATTTTGATTTACTCTTAAATTCTCCTAAAAACTGATTACTTCTATATTCAGGTTTAATGGCTTTGTCTTGATTATTCAACTTGTTTTTTAATTCTTCACCTGGATTTTTAAAATCCGTTTTTTCAGCCAAAACACTTTCCTGACCTTTTTCTTTTTTAAGGATCGAATATCTTTTTAAATAAGAATCATCTTTATCCAAAATACTTTTATATGGTAAAGTAATTGTATTGGATTTGGTTTCTGTTTTTACTGGTTCATCCCAATTTAATTTTAACTTAGGTGATTTAAAAGGCGTATCATTCTGTGCAGAGACAAACAACGAAGAAAATAGCGTTACCGTTAAAAATATTTTGAAATACATATTCAATAATTACTTTAAAATGTAAAATTATAATATAAATTGAGTTTTAAATATAAATTAACATAAGTTTTAAAACATTTGCCAACAATAATCGTCAAATTTGTAATTCAATTTTCATGCCTAAATTATGCGCAAATACTTACAATTCCTTCTTATAATAGCAATAACAACAATCAGTTATTCTCAAGAAAAAGTAACTCTAAGTGGTAATGTTTCTGATGCTAAAAATAACGAAACACTAATTGGAGTTTCTGTAGTGATTCCAATGTTAAAAATAGGCACATTCACTAACGAATATGGGTTTTATTCGCTAACAATTCCAAAAGGAACATATGAAATTGAAATTAGCTCAATTGGTTATGAAACACAAACCATTATAATAAACTTAAACGAAAACACCAAGCAAAACATATCGCTCTCAGAATCTACACAACAATTAGATGAAATTGTTATTACGGACAACCCCTATAAAACAAACATCCGAAAGCCTGAAATGAGTGTAAACAAAATAGCTATCAGTACAATTAAACAAATGCCTGTAGTCTTAGGAGAAGTTGATATTTTAAAATCAATTACAACACTTCCAGGAGTTACAAATGCAGGTGAAGGACAATCTGGTTTTAATGTTAGAGGTGGTGCAGCTGACCAAAATTTAATTCTTTTAGACGAGGCTACTGTTTATAATTCATCACACTTATTTGGTTTTTTCTCCGTGTTTAATGCAGATGCCATTAAAGATTTAAAATTATACAAAGGCGGTATTCCAGCACGATTTGGTGGTCGTGCAGCTTCTGTATTAGACATTTATCAAAAAGAAGGAAATAGCAATAATTTTAATTTATCGGGTGGGATTGGATTAATTTCTAGTAGAATCATGGCTGAAGGTCCTATAGTGAAAGAAAAAGGTTCATTTTTAGTAGCTGGAAGAAGCTCATATGCACATTTGTTTTTGAAATTATCAAACAATGATAATTCGGCATATTTTTATGATTTGAATACCAAATTAAGTTACAAATTGAGTGAAAACAACAATTTATATCTTTCAGGCTATTTTGGAAGAGATGTTTTTAGTTTGAATAATAGTTTTGTAAACACTTATGGCAATACAGTTGTTAATTTGCGTTGGAACCATTTATTTAATGATAAGTTATTTTCAAATTTATCAATGATTTATAGCGATTATTATTATGGATTAACATTAGATTTTGTTGGATTTAATTGGGATAGTGGCATAAAAAATTATAATCTGAAATATGATTTTAAACATTATGTAAACAACAAAACAAAATTGTTTTATGGTGTTAATGCTATTTACTATGATTTTAATCCTGGTAAAATCGAACCTACTAATAGTTCTTCAGGAATTAATCCTGACCAATTGGATAAAAAATATGCTTTTGAACCAGCTGTCTATTTAGACTTTGAACAACAACTTTCGGATAAATTATCGATTAATTATGGTGTGCGCTACAGCTTATTTTATCGTTTAGGAAATCAAGAAATTAACACGTATGCAAATAATCAAGCAGTTGTTTTCAATACAGAGCAACAAATCTATGAAAAAGCCACTCCAATAGGAACAATAAATTATGGCAAAAATGAAACTATTGCTGACTTTAATAATCTAGAACCTAGATTCTCCGTAGCTTATCTTTTAGATGATAATCAATCCATTAAAATGAGTTACAATAGAATGACGCAATATTTACATTTAATTTCAAATACACAATCTCCTACCCCATTAGATGTTTGGGCTCCAAGTGATAACTATTTGAAACCTCAAATATTAGATCAATTAGCGATTGGATACTTTAAAGAATTGAACAATGGAAAATATACTTTAGAAGTTGAATCTTTTTATAAAAAAATTAAAAACAGATTAGATTATATTGACGGAGCCGATCTAATTGCAAATAATGCTATTGAACAAGTAGTTTTAAATGGAAAAGCAAGAGCTTATGGTTTAGAAATATTATTTCGCAAAAATGAAGGCAAATTAAACGGTTGGATCTCCTATACTCTATCGCGTTCAGAACAACAAACACCTGGCAGGAATAGCTCAGAATCTGGAATAAACAATGGTGAATGGTACAAAACCGGATGGGATAAACTTCACAATTTATCAATTACAGGAATGTATAAATTAAATGAAAAATGGAGTTTTAGTAGTATTTTTTCTTTGCAATCAGGGCAACCTGTAACCTATCCAAACGGACAATATGAATACCAAGGCATCACAATTCCTAGTTATGGTTTACGAAACGAAAATAGACTTCCAACATATCATCGTTTAGATGTTTCTGCAACGCTAAATCCAACTAAAAACAAAAACAGAAATTGGCAAGGCGAATGGGTATTTGGTATTTATAATTTGTATAGCCGAAAAAACGCTGCTTCAATAAGTTTTAGACAAAATCAAGATTCTGGAAATAACGAAGCAATTCGTTTATCAATCTTCGGAATTGTACCAAGTGTGACGTATAACTTTAAATTTTAAAAACATGAAAACCATATATAAAATACTTGTTTTACTATTTACGCTATCCTTTTTTTCTTGTGAAGATGTGGTAGATATTAATTTAGACACTGCGCCACCAAAATTAGTAATTGACGCTTCAATCAAATGGGAAAAGGGAACTGCTGGAAACGAACAAACTATTAAACTTACCACAACAACAGATTACTATTCAAATACTATCCCTGTCGTATCGGGAGCAACTGTTTTTATTACTGATGGAAATGCAATCCAGTATGATTTTACAGAAACACTAGGAACTGGTAATTATGTATGTACTAATTTTAACCCAGAAATCAATCAAACTTATGTCTTAACAGTTATCTATAATGGACAAATTTATAATGCAACTGAGCAATTAATTGGAGTTCCTACTATTGATTCTGTATCACAAAATAATAATGGCGGTTTTACTGGTGACGAAATTGAAGTGAAATTTTATTTTCAAGATAATGGATTAGCAAATAATTTTTATTTAATTCAATTCAATTCTTCTTTTACAACATTACCTGAATACGATGTGATTGATGATGAGTTTTTTCAGGGCAATCAAATGTTTGGTTTGTACACAAATGAAGACATGAAAGCTGCTGATGAATTACAATTTACCTTACATGGTGTGTCTGAACGTTATTATAATTACATGAATATATTACTAGGAATTGCAGGTGGCAATGGTGGTAGTCCTTTTCAAACACCTCCAGCAACTGTAAGAGGAAACATCATAAATCAAACTAATTTTGATAACTTTGCTTTAGGCTATTTCAGATTATCTGAGACTGATAGCGAAACATATACTGTTCAATAATAAACTAACTTTTAACCTATTCTAGTTATATGTCATCACATCACATTGTACGAGACGATCAAGAACCCGCTTTAATTATTGCTAATGGAGCTTCGTGCAGTGAAGAATTAATGGGACAATTATTAGAATGGTCACCATTAGTAATTGTATTAGATTCTGCCATTGAACGAGTTTTTGAATTAGGTATTAAGGTTGATGTTTTGTTAGGAGATTTCGACAGAGGTTTTAATCCAGAATATTATTTAGAACAACAATATCCTTTAACAATTGTTAGAACACCAAATCAAGATAAAACCGATTTAGAAAAAGCCTTTGATTACCTAATCGAAAAAGGACATAAAGCAGTAAATGTCATTTGGGCAACCGGAAAAAGAGCTGATCATACCATAACTAATATTACCAATATCGTTAGCTATCGTAACCAATTAAAAATTGTTATTTTAGACGATCATTCGAAGGTATTTTTATTACCAAATAAATACGACAAATGGTACACAGCAAACACTACTTTGTCATTAATTCCAATTGGAAAAGTTAGTGGAATAACAACAAAAAATCTTTTCTATTCCTTAAATAACGAAGAATTAACCATTGGATATCGAACAGGAAGTAGTAATCACGTTATAGAAGATGGAGTCGTAAGTATTTCACACCAAGAAGGGGATTTATTATTAATGGAATGCTGGGACTAATCGTGAAATAGTTTGCTGAAATAAAGTAAATTCCTTACATTTGATATAGAGCAAAGAACAAATGAAGAGCAAACCTATTGTAACTGAAAAAACAAATTTACATCCAAGAAATCCGCATCGATTTAGATATAATTTTGAAAAGCTTATTAATGTATTACCAGAATTAAAATTTTTCATTATTTCCAATGAAAATAATTCAGAGCCAACAATTGATTTTAGTAATTCAGAAGCTGTAAAAGCCTTAAATAAAGCACTATTAATTTCGGAATATAACATTCAAGATTGGGATATTCCTAAAAACTATTTGTGTCCTCCAATTCCAGGCAGAGCTGATTATATACACTATCTAGCAGATTTATTAGCAGATTCTAATAACGGAATTATTCCAAAAGGAGAACATATCTTAGGTTTAGACATCGGTATTGGAGCAAATTGCATCTATCCTATTCTTGGGAATTCAAGTTACAATTGGAGTTTTGTAGGAGCAGATATTGACGAAAATGCAATTCAGAATTGTAAAAAAATCATCGGTCAAAATCCGAAATTAATTGAAACAATTAGCCTACAATTGCAAACTGAGCCACGTTATATTTTTAAAAACATCATTCTTCCAGAAGACAAATTCACTTTCACGATTTGTAATCCTCCTTTTCATTCTTCGGAAGAAGCCGCTTCAAAAGCTAATACAAGGAAAGTAAACAATCTTGTAACAAATGAAAAAAAGTTAAACTTTGGCGGTCAAAATGCTGAATTATGGTGCACTGGAGGAGAAATTGGATTCATTACACAAATGATTTATGAAAGTGTCAAATACCCTCTGCAATGTTTTTGGTTTACCACATTGGTTTCAAAAAAAGACAATCTGAAAACAATTTATAAAACATTAAATAAAGTAGGTGCTGTTACCATTAAAACCGTCGAAATGGCACAAGGTCAAAAACGAAGTAGATTTGTTGCTTGGACTTTTTTAAGCCAAAAACAGCAAAACGAATGGAACTTAAACAACGATTAAATAAAAAGCCAGAAATTAATTTCTGGCTTTTCTATTTTATTGAATAACAATTTTCTTTCGAATTGTTTTCGTTTTTGTTTCTAAATTTGCTAGATATATACCTTTAGGCAAATTATTAACACCTACTTTCTCTATTTGATTAGTAGATGAAACACTTTTTTCTAAAACAACTTTTCCATTAATATCAATTAAATAAAATCTAAAACTTTCGTCTGTTAATGTACCCATATTGACATTTAAAAAATCATTTGTAGGATTTGGAAAAAAACTAACTTGAAAATCTTCATTATAACTATTTTCACTTAATGTTGTTGAAGCTACAGCAAAATGCAACATGGCACCGGTAGCAGCTTTAGCCACATTAAACACATAAACTGGATCCATATTAATTAACAAATCTGTTGCAGAATGACCATGTGTTGTTTCATTAGTTTCATAAAACCCTGTAATTACTTCATTATTATCTTCAAATGGCATATAATCAGAAGCATATGCATAAGATAAAAGTGTATTTAAAGGAGAATATAATCCAACACAAGTAATCAATTCATTTGTTTTTGTGGTTGATGCTGCATTATTTGTACTCGGATTTCCTGTATCTCTCTCACAAGTAATCGTATTATTTGTCATTCCTGCTACACCTCCAACTTGATCAATATTAAAAACTAATTTAATATTCAATTTTGGAGTTGTCGAATTTACTACAGAACTTACATAATGTTGACTTCCTATTAAACCATCTTCTTCACCACTAAAATTAATAAACTTTACTGAATACTCAGTTGGTACACTTTGTAATAATCTAGCCACTTCTAAAATAGTTGACACACCACTTCCATTATCATTAGTTCCACTACCATTCAACGAATCATAGTGACCACAAATAATTACATAAGTATTTGGATAAACTGTTCCTACTTTAGTAACTATCAAATTTTTACACGTGTAAGCTCCATTTGTGAATGGATCTTCAACCATTTGAGTTGCTGTATAACCGTAACTTAAATATTTATTTTTTAACCAATTTAAGGTATTATCAAGCGCTACTGTACCTCTACGTTTAACACCTAAAGCTTCAAACTCTGTTAAATTAGTAGTTATATTTGTTTGTGATGTTTGTGCAACAATATTTGCATACGATTGAATAAAAGTTTGTGAAAAAGAATAATTCACAAACACAAGAAATACTATAACAAAGCCTTTTGCTAATTTCATATGTTAAATTTTAATAGTTTTGGGACAACTAGATAGACAAATATATAAATTCTTCTTTTAAAAAGGAACTTCTTATTAACTTTGTAACTTTACATTTTTCAACTTTGCTCGCTAAATAAATGAAATTCCAAGTCGTATCCGATTATAAACCAACAGGTGACCAACCACAAGCTATTGAAAAACTTTCAAAAGGCATTTTGAATGGTGAAAAATATCAAACTTTATTAGGTGTTACTGGTTCTGGAAAAACATTTACAGTAGCAAATGTGGTTCAAGAAGTTCAAAAACCTACTTTAGTTTTAGCACATAACAAAACACTTGCAGCCCAGTTATATTCTGAATTCAAGCAGTTTTTTCCAAATAATTCGGTGCAATATTTCGTTTCTTACTACGATTATTATCAGCCAGAAGCTTTTATTCCAGTTACTGGAACTTATATTGAAAAGGATTTATCGATTAATGATGAATTAGAAAAACTACGTTTAAGCACTACTTCCGCCCTACTTTCAGGTCGAAGAGATATTATTGTGATTTCTTCTGTTTCTTGTTTATACGGAATTGGAAATCCAGTTGAATTTCAGAAAAACGTAATCAATTTAGAAACTAATCAACAAATTTCTCGGACCAAATTACTGCATCAATTAGTTCAAAGTTTATATTCAAGAACTGAAGCCGAATTTGCACCTGGAAACTTCAGAATTAAAGGCGACATTGTGGAAATTTTTCCAAGCTATGGAGATGAACCTTTCCGAATTCACTTTTTTGGAGATGAAATTGAAGAAATTGAAGCTTTTGATGTACGAACAGCTCAGGTTTTAGAACGTTATGAAAAACTAACTATTTATCCTGCAAATATGTTTGTTACTTCGCCTGATGTGTTGCAAAACGCCATTTGGGCTATCCAACAAGATTTGGTTAAACAAGTAGATTATTTCAAAGAAATAGGAAAACATTTAGAAGCCAAACGATTAGAAGAACGAACCAATTTCGATTTAGAAATGATTCGCGAATTGGGTTATTGTTCTGGAATTGAAAACTATTCTCGCTATTTAGATGGAAGAGAACCCGGCACTCGCCCATTTTGTTTATTAGATTATTTTCCAGATGACTTTTTAATGGTAGTTGATGAAAGTCACGTTACCATTTCGCAAGTACATGCTATGTATGGTGGCGATAGAAGTCGTAAAGAAAACTTGGTAGAATATGGTTTTAGATTACCAGCGGCAATGGATAATCGTCCGTTAAAGTTTGAAGAATTTGAAGCACTACAAAACCAAGTAGTTTATGTTTCGGCAACTCCTGCTGATTACGAATTGCAAAAATCGGAAGGAGTTTATGTAGAACAAGTTATTCGCCCAACAGGTTTACTTGACCCTATTATTGAAGTGCGACCAAGTGCCAACCAAATTGATGATTTAATTGAAGAAATTCAGTTGCGATGTGAAGCTGACGAACGTGTTTTAGTTACTACTTTAACCAAAAGAATGGCAGAAGAATTAGCTAAATATTTAACCAAAGTAGCGATTCGCTGTCGTTATATTCATTCCGATGTAGATACTTTGGAACGAGTTGAAATCATGCAAGATTTACGAAAAGGAATTTTTGATGTGCTTATTGGTGTCAATTTACTTCGTGAAGGTTTGGATTTACCCGAAGTTTCGTTAGTTGCTATTTTAGATGCAGATAAAGAAGGTTTTTTACGAAGCCATCGATCATTAACACAAACTGTTGGTCGTGCTGCTCGTAATGTAAACGGAAAAGCAATCATGTATGCAGATAAAATTACCGCTTCAATGCAAAAAACCATTGATGAAACCACTTATCGAAGAGAAAAACAAACTCGTTACAATACTGAAAATAACTTACAACCTAAAGCCTTAAATAAAAGTTTAGGAAGCGCATTAAGTGGAAATTCTGTTTCAACTGGTTATTTTGAAAAAGAAGCTTTAAAAGCAGCTGAACCAGAAAGTTTATATTTAAGTAAGCCTGAAATCGAGAAAAAAATCAGAGATTTACGCAAAATGATGGAAAAAGCGGCTAAAGAATTGGACTTCATGCAAGCTGCAAAATTGCGTGATGAAATTAAAATATTACAAGATAAATTATAAAAAAATGAAAAACTACAAAAAATTATTTTCAATCTTTCTTACTACCTTATTTATAGTTTCTTGTTCAAAAGATGACTCTATACCAACAGTTGAAGAACCTACTGGATATACACAATATGGTACACCTTTTTCGCAAGTTCCAGCCACAGAAGATATGATTGTTTACGAGGTAAATATTCGGTCATTTAGTGCAAACGGAGATCTCCAAAGTGTTATTAATCGATTAGACAATATTAAATCATTAGGAGTAAATACAATATGGTTAATGCCAATTTATCCCGTAGGAGCTGTCAATTCAGTTAATTCGCCTTATTGCGTAAAAAATTATAAAGAAGTAGCTACAGAATATGGAAATTTAACAACGCTGAGAAACTTAACAACTCAAGCGCATCAAAAAGGAATGACTGTAATTTTGGATTGGGTCGCAAATCATACTTCTTGGGATAATCCATGGATAACTACCCATTCAGATTGGTATACTAAAAATTCATCAGGACAAATTATTCATCCAGCAGGAACCAATTGGACAGATGTTGCGGATTTAAATTTCGGGAATCAAGAGATGCGATTAGCCATGATTGATGCAATGAAATACTGGGTTTTAGAAGCCAACATTGATGGATTTCGCTGTGATTATGCTGATGGTGTTCCTTTTGATTTTTGGCAACAAGCAATTACAAATTTAAACACTATTCCTAATAGAGATTTAATCTTCTTAGCAGAAGGAAATAGAAATGATCATTTTACGGCTGGATTTGACATGAATTACGCATGGGATTTTTATGCAAAATCTAAAGCTATTTGGAACGGAGAAAGTGCAGCTAATTTATATACTACAAATACAACAGAATATACTAATGTCCCTTCTGGAAAGCACAAAATAAGATTTACTACTAATCACGATGAATCAGCATGGGACGCAACTCCAATGACTTTATTTAATGGGAAAAATGGTGCTTTAGCAGCTTCTGTAGCAACAATCTTTATGAATGGAGTTCCATTGTTTTATACGGGTCAGGAAGTTGGAAGATTAAATACTGTTTCCTTCTTTAACAGCACACCTATTGATTGGAATACAAACCCAGATATGCTGTTGGCTTATCAAAACATGATGACTTTCTATAAAAATTCAAATGCTTCAAAAAAAGGAATGATAACTACATACCCTTCAAATGATATTCTTTGTTTTCAAAAAGTATATAACAGTGAAAATGTTTTAATATTTGTAAATACTAGAAACACTCCAATAACGTTTTTGTTGCCAACTGGATTACAAAATACAAATTGGAATGAAGCTATGACTAATGGAACCTATTCGTTAAGTACGTCAATAAATTTGAGTGCTTACCAATATTTAATTTTAAAAAACTAATATATTAAAATAATGAAAAATATTAACAACATACTAAAGCTAGAAGACGAAGTAGCAATCATAGAAGCAATTGGCGAAATCATTTGGCAGAAAAAAGAAGAAACAGAAGAATTTTCAGATTTAACAGATGCCGAAAAAGTATTCATTTTTATCGATATTTTTGAAGGTGCAATGGGTGAAGGAGGATTTCAATTTTTTTTCAATTCTGAATCTGGAAATTTTGTAGAAGAAATTATTACTTCATATCAAGAAATTAATGCTCCAAAAACTGCAGAATTAATTGCAAATGCAGTGAAAATTTTTCCAAATAAATACAGCATTGATATGGAAGAAAGACAACACTTGATTGCTAAAGCCGATGAAGAAACACTCTCTGGTTGGGAAGATTTAGATGAAATTTTCTTTACTAACGAAACCGAAGAAGATGTTGTAACCTTAATTGTAGAATATATTAAAACGAATGAATCTCAATTTGGAAACTAATATTAATCAAAAATCAAAATATAAATCATGGCAACAGTAAACGTTTATCTTACCTTTAATGGTAACACAGAAGAAGCTTTTAACTTTTATAAATCAGTATTTGGTGGCGAGTTTAGTTATATCGGAAGATTCAAAGATATGCCAGCTGACGAAAACTGTCCACCTCCTAGTGAAGCTGAAGCAAATCGTATTATGCACGTAAGTTTACCTATAAGTAAAGAAACTATTTTAATGGCTAGTGATAGTACTTCATTTAGTGGTGATGTTACTTTTGGAAACAACTTTTCAGTATCGATAAATACGGATAGTAAAGAAGAAGCAGATAAATTATTCAACGGTCTTTCGGCTGGTGGTAATATCATCATGCCTATGGAAAAAACATTTTGGGGTGCTTATTTTGGAATGTTTACCGATAAATTTGGTGTGAATTGGATGGTAAATTTTGATGAAATGCCAAAATAATAAAAAAGCCTAACAAATGTTAGGCTTTTTTATATTTATATTCCAGCAATTTCTTTTAATTCCTTAACAAATCGTTCTGCTAAAACATCAGCTTCAGTTTGTGTTGGTGCTTCTGTGTAAATTCTAATAATTGGTTCTGTATTGGATTTTCTTAAATGCACCCATTCTGTAGGAAAATCAATTTTCACACCGTCAATAGTCGTAATATTTTCTGATTTGTATTTTTCGGTTAACGTAGCCAAAACATTATCTACATCAATTTGAGGTGTTAACTCAATTTTGTTTTTACTCATGTAATATTGCGGATACGACGCTCTAATTTCGGCAACGGTTTTATCTTGATTCGCTAAATAAGTTAAAAACAAAGCTACACCTACCATACTATCTCTTCCATAATGTGATGATGGATAAATAATTCCTCCATTACCTTCACCACCAATTATAGCGTTGGTTTTCTTCATTAATTCCACCACATTTACTTCACCAACTGCACTTGCTTGGTATGTTCCACCATGTTTTTCTGTTATATCGCGTAAAGCACGGGAAGACGACATATTGGAAACTGTATTTCCTGGAGTTTTCGATAAAACATAATCAGCAACAGCTACTAAAGTGTATTCTTCACCAAACATTTCACCATCATTTGAAATGAATGCTAATCTATCAACATCTGGGTCAACTACAATTCCAAAATCGGCTTTTTCTTCTACAACTAATTTGCAAATATCACCTAAGTGTTCTTTTAAAGGTTCTGGATTGTGTGGAAAATGACCATTTGGCTCGCAATACAATTTTACCACTTCAACTCCCATTTGTTCCAATAAGTTTGGAATAATAATTCCACCAGATGAATTCACACCATCAACTACTACTTTGAATTTCTTAGTTTTTACCAAGTCAGCATCAACCAAAGGCAATTCTAACACTTCATCAATGTGAATATCCATGTAAGCATTGTTTTCAATGACTTCACCCAAACTATCAACATCAGAAAAATCAAAAGCTTCATTCTCGGCAATTTCTAAAATTAATTCGCCTTCTTTTCCACTTAAAAATTCACCTTTTTCGTTTAATAACTTTAGTGCATTCCATTGTTTTGGATTGTGAGAAGCTGTTAAAATAATTCCTCCATCGGCTTTTTCAAGCGGAACAGCAATTTCAACTGTTGGCGTAGTTGATAAACCCAAATCAATTACGTCTATTCCTAAGCCTATCAAGGTATTCATCACTAAATTGTGAATCATTGGTCCCGAAATTCGTGCATCTCTTCCAATAACAACTTTCAATCGTTCATTACCTTTTGAGGCGTGTCTTATCTTTAAAAACGAACCATAAGCCGATGCAAATTTTACAGCATCAACTGGCGTTAAATTGTCGCCTACTGCCCCACCAATTGTGCCACGAATTCCTGATATAGATTTTATTAATGTCATTTAATTTTAATTTAAAAGTTATAGGCTTAAAAAGTCAATGATAAACCAAATTGTTCTACAAATATAAAAAGTTAGAAATTGGAATTAGATAAAACTTGCAAAGATTTTTTATATATTTACGAGAGAAATTTCTGAAATAAAAGCCATTTAAACATGTAAAACATTAAAACCTCTAACCTTTTCAATATGAACTATCTGGCACATATTTATTTATCTGGAACTAACGATTTACTAAAAATCGGGAATTTCATGGCAGATAGTATCAAAGGACACGATTACGAAAAGTTTGATGCTGCAATCAAAAAAGGCATTTTATTGCACCGTCACATTGATAGTTTTACGGATATGCATCCGGTTTATAGGCAAAGTAAGCATCGTTTACATGAAAAATATGGTCATTATTCAGGTGTGATTATGGATATTTTATATGATCATTTTTTAGCAAAAAACTGGAGCAAGTTTTCTGATGAAAAATTAGAAGATTATGCCAACAATTTCTACCAATTATTGCAAGACAATTACGAAATTTTAACAGAAAGAATAAAAGGAATGTTGCCCTATATGATTGCTAGGAATTGGTTTGTAAGTTATGCAACTATTGCTGGCTTGGAAATGATACTTTTTCAAATGGATTACAAAACCAAACATAGAGCCAATATGCAAGAAGCCGTTGTGGAATTACAAGAATTTTATACCGAATTTGAATCGGAATTTTTTATTTTCTTTCAAGAATTAATAGTTTCATGCCAACAAAAAATCACTGAATTAAATGAAATTTTGTAACGAATTAGAAACACATTTTAGAAAAGAATCTAATCGTGAATTAGCTGTTCCGATGGAGAATTATATGAAAAATAATTTTTCTTTTTTAGGTCTAAAAACAGAAAAAAGACGTGAGATTTTTAAATTAATTTACGAGCAAAATAAAGCCGAAATCAAATCAAATTACAGAACAATTGCTTGGGAATTATTCCAAATGAAAGAACGCGAGTTTCATCAAACAGCAATAGATTTATTAGTAAAAGAATTGAAAAAAAACTTTATTTTAGAAGATATTAAACTCATTGAAAAACTGATAATTAAAAATTCTTGGTGGGATTCGGTTGATACGATTACTAAATATATTTTAGGTGGTTATTTATTACAATTTCCATCCGAAACTTTAAAAGTAATAGAGCGCTTTTCTAATTCAAAAAACATATGGTTAAATCGAAGTGCAATTTTATTTCAGTTGAGTTATAAAGAAAAAACCAATTTTGAAATTTTAAAATCGGAATGCGAAAAACACAAACATTCTAACGAATTTTTCATCCAAAAAGCAATCGGTTGGGCTTTACGCGATTATAGTAGATTCAATCCAAATGGGGTTGCAGATTATGTAAATACAACAAGTTTAAAACCATTAAGTAGAAAAGAAGCCTTACGTTTACTATAATTTTGTTTCATTTTTCAGATTAAAGATTTACCTTCGTAAAATACTTAAAAAATAATGCCCAGAAAAAAAACGTTTTCTTTTAAAAACTTAATCCATAAGAATTTTAGACGTTTAGAACAGTTTATTTTTCTTTTGAAATCATTGCTTACACCACGACAATTTATTTATTTATCGTGTGTTTTAGTAGGTATTTCTTCGGCATTAGCGGTAATTATTCTTAAAACTTTTGCGCATTGGGTGTATAAATCGTCTCAAAAATTAGACGATATTTTTCACCTTCCTTTTAGTAATAGTACCTTACCTATTATAGGAATTATAATTACAGTAATTATTATCAAAAAAGTACTGGATGGTTCTATCGAAAAAGGTACGGCACAAATTATGTATGCTGTTGCCAAAAAGCGCGGTATTATGCCAAGAAAACAAATGTTTGCCCAAATCATTACAAGTTCCTTCACAGTAGGTATGGGTGGAAGTGCCGGATTAGAGTCGCCAATTACCATTACTGGAGCTGCTTTTGGTAGTAATTATGCACAAAATTATCGACTAAGTTATAAAGATAGAACACTATTATTAGCTTGTGGTGTAGCTGCTGGAATTGGAGCTGCTTTCAACGCCCCAATTGCTGGAGTTTTATTTGCCATAGAGGTTGTTTTAGCCGAAATTAGCATTACAGCATTTATTCCGATTATGATTAGTGCGGCAACGGGTGCTTTGGTATCAACAGTTATGTTGAATGAAGACATCTTGTTTTCCTTTAAAAAAGTGCAATTTTTCGATTTTCATAATTTACCTTATTATATTCTATTAGGAGTTTTGAGTGGATTTGTTTCAATAAATTATGCCAGAACATTTCGAAAAATAGAGCATTATTTTGCTAAATTAAAATTTAATTACATCAACAAAGCTCTATTTGGAGCAGGAATTTTAGGCATTTTAATCTTTTTGTTTCCATCTTTATTTGGTGAAGGTTATGAAAGCATTAAAATTTTAGCAGACAGTAATCCCGAACGTTTGGTACAAAACACTGTTTTCGAACGTTTTCAGGAATCAAAATGGATTTTATTATTATTCGTTGGATCAACGATGTTAATTAAAGTCTATGCAACAAGTTTTACATTAGGAGCTGGTGGAAATGGCGGAAATTTTGCACCTTCATTATTTGTAGGCTCTTATTTAGGGTTTTGTGTTGCCTATTTTTTCAATATTATGGGTTTTGCTAAGCTACCTATTGGAAATTTCACTTTAGTTGGAATGGCTGGAATTTTGAGTGGGTTATTTCACGCGCCACTAACCGCAATTTTCCTTATTGCTGAAATTACAGGAGGTTATAATTTGATGGTTCCGTTGATGATAGTTTCTTCGGTAAGTTTTGCCATTTCTAAACGTTTTGAACCATATTCATTTGATATTAAAAATTTAGCCGATAAAGGCGAAGTTTTTACTGATAATCGCGATACCAATATTTTAAATTCTATTGATGTATCAAAACTTATTCAAACCGATTTTAAACCAATTTCTTTGAGTAATAGTTTAGAGGAATTGGTTCAGAAAATTCAAGAGTCTGATGAACATATCTTCCCTGTTTTAGACGAAAAAAACAATTTATTAGGACTTGTTCATTTGGATGAAATTCGACCAATTGTATTCTCTCAATTCAAAGTAAAATATACTGCTGTTGAAGAAATAATGCAACAACCTAAAGAAATCATTTTCTATGATGAAACGCTTGAAACCATCATGGATAAATTTGATGCTTCTGAATGCAAAATTTTACCCGTGCTGAAAAACGGAATTTTCTTAGGTTTTATGCACAAACAATTAATTTTAGAAAAATATAGACATCGCTTGAAATCTATGATTATTGAGTAAATGGTCTTTATTTAACAAATTCTTATTCTTACTTCAATCTAATTTTTTGCTCTAAAATCAGTATCTTTGCGTTTTGCCAAAAATTATGCAACACACAACTGAAGAAACTATCGAAATTATTGGCGCTAGAGCCCATAATCTTAAAAATATTGACGTATCTATTCCGCGTGAAAAACTTGTGGTAATTACAGGTTTATCGGGTTCTGGAAAATCCTCATTGGCTTTTGATACCATTTATGCGGAAGGCCAACGAAGATATATTGAAACTTTTTCAGCTTATGCGCGTCAATTTTTAGGAGGATTAGAACGTCCTGATGTGGATAAAATCGACGGACTTTCGCCTGTAATTGCTATTGAGCAAAAAACTACGAGTAA
>ERZ1034363.270-NODE-270-length-37421-cov-38.206780_pt1 | contig 37421 bp, 46 predicted proteins | sample MGYA00520616_ERZ1034363 | MGnify/ENA primary metagenome ERZ1034363 (study PRJEB33736, sample SAMEA104284506) | Azolla filiculoides | biome: Urban; feature: Water surface; material: Ditch water | place: Netherlands | collected 2015-10-28 | depth 0-0.1 m ... | reverse complement strand
TCCAATAGCCATCAAACAGGGCTTTTGCATAGGGCGTTTTGTCCCTGCTGCCTTTGATGCTCTTGATGTATGCAGCCCGCAGCAGCTCCGAATTGATCGCTGCTTCGAGGAACACGACCAGGTGAATCAATCCCACTGGTGTGGAACCTATCCCGTGGACAAGTTCTACGTCACTTTTTCTTGCCATTTCCCACTCCTTCGCCACCCGGGATGGGTGGCATGAGTGGATTACACACGATGTTTATTTATCTGTCAACACCATGTTTAGTCACGGCAAGTATGAATTACCAAGGCGCCTTGATGTCAACGCTCCGAACGGCGGCTGATGACTCTTCGAGTGCCGGTTCATTCGACGATATCGCTGCACCAGATTTTCCAACGAAGTCCAAATCTAGAGACTGCCGACCGGGGTGAATAGTATTTTTTCCCCGGTGCTCCCGTTTATTTTTTGGCGGCCACTGCAGGAGCTGAGCCGACCGGGTGTGGGCGACGGCCCCTGACGAAACCGCGCAAGTCAGCCATCCACTCGCGCTGACTTTCAGTTTCGAGCTGCCCAAAAAGATCAAGTACTTCATCCCTCACGGGGTTCTCTGGCACAGGTAGGTACACCACATCAGGATTACGGGCTGGCAGCTCGCCCGGCTGTGGCATTCGCACCATCATCGGGTGAGGAAGACGCCCCAGAATGAAATTAGCATCTTTCTGGAAAACAAACTGTGCAGCCAGGGCACCTTCAACAGAAATACCCCGTTTAGCCCAATTGGTCACTACCTGCTCGCTCACATTGAGCGCACGGGCCAGTTCAGATGGCGAAAATCTTTTTCCTTCAGACCTCTCCAGTGAGTCCACAAGGGTTTTGAACGAATCATGAGCCATGGCCAGATTGTCAGAAAAATACACGCCATGTTGTTACACACCACTTGACCTGTTTATTAAACATGGTGTGTAATGCGGCATGACTAAAGAAGCTGACCGATCCATTATTGAGCGTTTGGGTGGGGTAACTAAGGTTGCCACGCTTCTGAATCTGCCAAAAGGCGGCGCCCAACGCGTACAGAACTGGACGCAGCGGGGCATCCCTGCGGCAATCAAGGTTCAGTATCCGCACATATTTATGCCTGAGCTGGCAACCCGCCAACCAACCGCCGAAGGGCAGGCCTCTTAAGTGGCAGCTGACGTCAAAGAACTTAGGGGCCTGGCACCAGCCGACCTGGTGCGCGCACTGGATGCCATTGCCATGGCTAAGGGCCTGGACCGTAATGCCTACGTCAATGATGTGCTGGAGAAACATGTGCGCTCCTATCTTGATGAGCTCAATGTAGTGGCCACCACCCTGCGCGGCAATCCATTGATGCGGGAAGGTTCGCGGATTCATGCTGCGCACTTACCAACAGGAGAGAGCGCGTGAACCCCAACCCCCAAGGTGGAAAGAGCGGGCTTCTCACGTCAGTCATCAGCTTGGCGGCGTCAGTAAGTCAGGCACCCCCCCCCGAAAGGTACTCCCGCGCCTTCCCTTACGCGGGTAATGCGCGCCCCGATTGCTATGTAAACAGTGACCTCCAAAGTTACTGACACCAAAAAACCAAAAAAAGCGACCACGAATGAGCAGCAACTACGATGACGTGCTGGGACAACTGACCTCTGCAGGTTTGTTGGTCGATAGCCTGGAGGTGGGCAAACTGCGCCGCTGCAAGGTGCAGGGCGAGTCTGAGAAGCGCGGCTGGTACCACCTGCACGAGATGCGGCTGGCCAACGGCGACGAGCTGATTGTCGGAAGCTACGGCGTGTGGCGCGGGGCCAGCAATAACACCACAAAGGTGGAGATCACCAAAAACGAGCTGAGCACCGAGCAGCGTGACAGCCTGCGCAAGCGCCTGGCAGAAGACAAGCGCAAGGCCGATGCCGCACGCAAGGCCGATGCCGAGCGCGCTGCCATGGCCGCCAGCGCAGCCTGGAAGAAATGCACCGAGGATGGCGACTGCGAATACCTACATCGCAAAGGTGTCGCCGGCCATGGCCTGCGGTACAGCCCGTCGGGTGCGATGGTGATCCCGTTGCTGGACGTGGCCGGTAAGGTCCATGGCCTGCAAATCATCCGGGGCCGGGCACCGCGCAGGGCCCCGGGCGAGTCCGTAGCTGGGCAGGGTGCTCCCCGCAAGTTGCTGGAGAAGGAATACTGGCCCAAGGGCCTGATCAAAAAAGGCCACTTCCACCTGCTGGGTATGGCTTCCAGCGCCTCCGTCATCCTGGTGGCTGAGGGCTATGCCACCGCCGCAAGCCTGTTTGAGGCGACCGGCCTGCCTGTGGCCGTTGCCTTTGATGCCGGAAACCTGGCACCAGTGGCTGCCGCCCTGCATGCCCGGTACAAAACTGCCCGCATGCTGATCTGTGCCGACGACGATGCATTCAGCGAAGGAAATCCGGGGGTCACATGCGCCAGTGCCGCTGCCATGGAAGTCGGCGGCGCCTTCGTGGTACCGACCTTTTCCGACACCGACGCACGCCAGGCTGCATTTGAAACCAAGGGCACCAAGCTGACGGACTTCAACGACTTGCATGCGCTCGAAGGCCTGCATGTGGTGCGCGTCCAGCTCGAAGCCCGCCTCACGGCATTGAATTGGCGCACCGCTGCAAAGCGGGCCGTAGCAACACAGGGGGGCGGGGTAGCAGCCAAAGACCCATTGCGACCCATAGAAACAGTGGACGAACTGCTGGAGCGCTATGCGCTGGTGTACGGCCAAAGCGGAACCGTCTTTGACCACCAGGAGCATTGCCTACTGCCCATGTCGGACATGCGCGACATCTGCATGGGACGCTTCATTCACCGCGAGTGGACAGACCACCCAGAGCGCCAGATCGCCCGCATTGAAAACGTAGGGTTTGACCCAGCATGCACGGACAAGGAGATCCACTGCAACCTATGGTCCGGCTGGCCCACCACGCCTATGGCAGGAAGCTGTGAGCACCTGGTGGACCTGCTGCGCTACATGTGCGCCAGGGAGAGCAACCCTGAGGAACTGTTTCAGTGGGTCATCCGCTGGCTGGCCTACCCGATACAGCACCCGGGCGCCAAGATGCAAACCACCATCGTTGTGCATGGCCCGCAGGGCACCGGAAAGAACATGTTCTTTGAAGTAATCATGGGCATCTATGGACGCTACGGCCGCATCATTGACCAGAGCGCCATTGAAGACAAATTTAACGACTGGGCCTCACGCCGCCTGTTCCTGATTGCCGATGAGGTAGTGGCCCGGTCGGATCTGTACCACGTAAAGAACAAACTCAAGGCATTCATCACCGGCGAGTGGATACGAATCAACCCCAAGAACATGGCTGCGTATGACGAACGAAACCACGTCAACATGGTGTTCCTAAGCAATGAGGCCATGCCCACCATCGTGGAGCAAGACGACCGCCGCCACGCTGTGATCTGGACCCCTGAGAAACTGAGCCCCGACTTTTACACCGGACTCAAGGCGGAGATTGACAATGGCGGGGGTGCGGCGCTGCACCACTACCTGCTGCACCTGGACCTGGGCGACTTCGGCCCGGCCAGTAAGCCGCCCATGACGGATGCCAAGCGTGAACTGATCGATCAAAGCCTGGACAGCCCAAGCCGCTTCGTCCTCGCATTCGAGAAGGGTGACGTCGATGGCTTCCCCGCCAAAGACCGGCCAAAGCTGCTAACCCCCTGCCTGAGCCAGGACTTCTATGAACTCTATGGTGAATGGTGCCGGCGCCAGGGCCTTAAGGCACTCAACCAGCCCAAGTTCATGAACGCGGTAGACCGTAAGCACCAGGGCAGGGTAGAGCGCAAACGCATTGGCGGCACTGGTAACCCGGCCCGGGTGCTGCACCTTCCTGGAGGCCACGAACTGCCGGCTGCACAAAACGAATCCGATTGGCTAGCCGACCGTCTGGACATATTCAAGACTGCGTTCAAAGACTTCAAGGCAACCAACGGGGGGTACGCATGATGCAAGCCGCCTGTTTTGTGCCGGATGTGTCGGGTCTGTGCCGGGTTTTGTGCCGGGTCTTTCGCTCTTGTGCCGGGTGTGCCGGGTCTCCTATAGGTGTGCGCGTGACACACAAACGCAAATCTACCCATGCAAATAAACATGTCCTCGTGCGTATATATACCCGGCACACCCGGCACACCCGGCACATGCTTGATTCATATACGTTTTTTCACACGACACCCGGCACAGACTCCGGCACACCCGGCACAGACACGCCCACACACGCGCCCGACTCTCTTATTTATTCTTTCAAAGGTAAAAAAATGGAAGAGACACCAAAGCCTGCAGCCGCCCGTGTTATCCGGTGCACCCCTGAAAACGCCATGGAGATGCAGCAAATGGTCAAGCAGTGGCCGGAGTTGCACGCCCTGGTGCAGCAATTGCAGGCGCAAGACCTCTTCCCTGGCCTGCGTAGCCTCACCGTCACCCTCACGGGGCCGAAATCTTTTGTAGCTGGGGGCCTAGGTGCAGTGAACCAGTTAAACGCAACCAAGCGCGATTAAAGCCAAACAGGACCAACGCCATGCAAGTCAACATCCAAATCACCGGACTGGAAGAAGTCCAAAGCGAGCTGAAGAACTTTTCAGAGCGCCGCCTCAATGCCGCCGTAGCCACGGCACTGACCCGCACCGCTGTGCAGGTGCGTGAAAAGGTCAAGGCCAGCATGCAGACCACCTTTGACCGCCCCACGCCCTACACCATGCGCCAGTTGAAATACGTGGCCGCCAAAGCAAAAAACCTAACTGCCGTTGTAGGATTTAACGTAGCGCAAATTCAGGACGAACGCGGAAACACTATTCGTTACCAAGACCTGGGGCCAGGTGAGACCGCCGCAGGAAAGTACTTGGGCCACAACATCGCCGGCGGCGCCCGGCGTAACAAGCGGTTCGAGAAAGCCCTGCAATATTTGGGCGTCCTGCCATCTGGCTGGTCTGCCGTGCCCGGAGAGCGCGCCAAGGTCGACTCCTACGGCAACCAATCGGTTGGCGAGATCAAACAAATCCTATCCTGGTTCAACGCCGCCGAGCTGCTAAGCGGGAGCACGCAAAACATGACCGCTGCCACCCGCGCAAAAAGAATAAAAGGCACTAAGAAAACAGCCGGATTTCAATACTTCTTTATGCCTGTTGGTGGCAAGAGGGGCGGGCCTAGACCCGGCATCTACAGGAAGACTTCATTCGCGTTGGGTTCAAGGCTTGAGCCCATCCTGATCTTTGTGCAATCAACGGCCTACAAAGCGCGCTTTGACTTTGACGGAATCACCAAGCGCGAGGCAGACAGCATCCTGCCATCCGAGGTGCAGCGCGCCGTGGATGAAAGCATTGCCCGCATGAGCGCCAACGCCAAATGACCGACCCCAACCACATCACCCGCCAGCAGCTCGCTGACCTGATCGGCGCCCGCGCCCCCAGCTACATCAACGAGCTGGAGAAAACAGGCCGGGCCCTGCGCGCCCCGGATGGAAAACTGTGGCTCAAGGCCGAAAGCCTGGCTGCCTACCGTGCCGGCAAAGACCCAAGCAAGCAAGGTGTGGCCGATAGGCATGCTGCCGCCCGCGCCACCAACTTCAACCCGCCGCCTGAATACGAGCGCCCGCCCACGCCTCCCAGCCCACCCGGCCAACCCACCGAGCGCGACGCCGCTATCGGGAGCAGCTACCAACAAGCCCGTGCAGTAAAAGAAAAATTCGGCGCCCTAGAAGCCAAGCGCGCCTACGAGGTCGCCATCGGCACTCTACGCGACGCCCGCGAGGTAGAGGGTCTTGTCGCCACCGCCATGGTCGAGATCCGTCAGCGCCTGGAAAACCTCGCCACCAGCATCGCTCCCGTGGTGGCTGCCCAGGCCGACGAGACCGCCGTGCGTGCCATCCTACGCGAAGCCTTCGAGCACACCCTCAAAAGCGCCAGCCACCACTTCGACCAACTCAAGAAAGCCGCCCAGCAATGACAGCCTCTGCCGCCGCCCCCCACCTGCCAGACCAGATCGAGCACCTGCCCACCGGAACCCTGGTGCCATATGCCCGCAACAGCCGCACCCACAGCCCCGAGCAGGTCGCGCAGATCGCCGCCAGCATCAAAGAATTCGGATTCACCAACCCGGTGCTGATCGACGCCGACAACACCCTAATCGCAGGCCACGGCCGCGTCATGGCCGCAAAAAGCATCGGCCTACCAACCATCCCCGCCATCCGCCTGGCGCACCTCACTAGCGCCCAGCGACGCGCCTACGTCATAGCTGACAACAAACTGGCAGAAAACGCCGGATGGGACATGGCCACCCTGGCGCGCGAAGTGGAGGATCTGCAGGCCGATGGGTATGACATTGACCTTCTAGGGTTTGGTGATGATGAGCTCTCCGGCCTGCTGGGGGCATCCAAAAAAGACCCAGACACTGGTGCAGATGGTTCGAATATTGATGACGCACCCGACGTTCGAGCAGAGCCAACCACAAAAACCGGCGACCTCTGGATTCTTGGACAGCATCGGGTTGTCTGCGGTGATTCCACCAGCAAGGCCAACGTACAGCGATTGATGGCTGGGGGGGGTGCTGATATGTGCTGGACAGACCCGCCCTACAACGTAGCCTATGAAACCAAAGCCGGGAAAATAGACAATGACGACCTGAGCGACAAAGAATTTAAGGAATTCCTGATTGCAGCCTTCCAGACCGCCTTTGATGCGCTCAAGCCGGGCGGAGCTATCTACGTTGCACATGCAGATACTGAGGGCCTTAACTTCCGGTCGGCATTCTCAAGGGTAGGGTTCAAGCTGTCGGGGTGCTTAGTCTGGAGAAAGAACGCTTTGGTACTCGGCCGCTCGGATTACCAATGGCAGCATGAGCCTATTCTCTACGGCTGGAAACCCGGCGCAGCCCATCGTTGGTTTGGCGGCAGAAAGCAGACCACCATTGTCCAACTGCCATCTGCAGATTCCCCATTTCAATTGCGCGCAGACGGAAAGTTTGAGATTCAACTTGGAAACAGTGTGATGGTAGTCGACGGAAATGCCACGGTCGAAGACATGCTGACCAGCGTCATCCTGGAATCCAAGCCCAGCCGAAGCGAGGGCCATCCAACCATGAAACCTGTGGCTCTCGTTGAAAGAATGCTACGCAACAGCGCCAAAAAATCCAATGTTGTTCTAGACATTTTTGGAGGTAGTGGAAGCACCCTGATGGCGGCTGACCGCCTTGGAATGTGCGCTAGGCTGTCAGAACTGGACGAGAAATATGTCGACGTCATCGTCACCCGCTGGCAGCAATTCACCGGCAAGGCCGCAACGCTTGAGTCCTCTGGACAAACATTTGACCAGGTCAAGCAGCAGCGCCTGAGCTCCACCGCCTAACCCATCCCCCATGAATCCATCTCCCATCAACCCTGCAAAGCCCCCCAGTGCTGCCCCTGGGATCTATGGCGCAATTTCACGCGCCCTGGCTCCACGACCAGCACTTACGGTAAGTGAGTGGGCCGACCAGGAGCGCCGCCTAAGCAGCAAAGGTAGCGCAATGGCTGGGCAGTGGATTACTGCAACTAACCCACCCTTGCGTGAGCCCATGGATTGCATGAGCGTGCACAGCAATGTCCGTGAAGTGGTGATGATGTTCCCCATCCAATTTGGAAAAACGGAGGCTGCCATCAACACCCTGGGCTACGTCATGGCCCATGACCCTGGACCGGTCATGGTCTGCCTTCCTGGCGAGGTCTCCATGAACAAATGGGTGGCTCAAAAGCTCAACCCCATGGTGGACGAATCCCCCGCGGTAAAACATGCGATGACCAGCGTGGCCAGCCGCGACAGCGCCAACACCAGAACCTTCAAAGACTTTGCCGGCGGCCAGCTCTATATGGAGCACGCAGGATCACCCAGTCGCCTCAAGTCCACCACCGTGCGCACCATGATCGTGGACGAGGTGGATGAATTCAGCAACAACTTGTCCGGTGGCGATGACCCGCTGGAGATGCTGAAGGGCCGCACCAGCGCCTTCCCCGCCACCAGCAAGGCCCTGTACATCAGCAGCCCTCAAATCAAGGGCCTCAGCCGCATCGAGCAACTATGGAACAAATCCGACCAGCGCCGCTACCACGTCCCATGCCCCCACTGTGGCCACATGCAGCACCTGCAGTGGCAGGGCCTGCACTGGACGCCAGACGCTAAGCAATGCTGGTACACCTGCCAGGAGTGCGGTGCCAGCATCGAAGAGCACCACAAAACCCAAATGATCCGCGATGGCCAGTGGGTGCCAGACAACCCCGGCGCCAAAATGCGTGGATACCACATCAACTGCCTGTACTACCAGTTCGGCCTGGGCCCTCGCTGGCTCGACCTGGTTGACACCTGGCGCGATGTCCAGAACGAGCCCGCCCGCCTGAAGACATTTTTAAACGATCGCCTGGCTGAGCCCTGGGAAGACGCCGCCATGCGCGCCGTCAAACACAACGCCATTGCCGACCGGGCAGAACCCTACCCGCTGCGCACTGCCCCGCATGGCGTCCTGGTCATCACCGCCGGAATCGACACCCAGGACAACCGCCTGGCCGTGCAGCTCGTGGGCTGGGGCCGTGGCATGGCCTTCTGGGCGCTGGACTATGTGGAGCTTCCCGGAGACCCTGCCAGCGACGAAGTCTGGACTGCGCTTACCGAACTTCTCAATACACCCATCCTTCACGCCTGTGGCGCCACCCTCAAGATAGAAGGCATGGCCATCGATGCCGGCGGACACCGCACCGAGGCCGTCAAATCCTATGTGCGCGACCGCCGCGTGCGACGCCCCATGGCCATCTTCGGCGCCGTTCCCAACAATGCCCCGGTAATCTCCAAAGGCAAGCTGCACGACATCGACTGGCGTGGCCGCTCAGACAAACGCGGCGTGATGGTCTACCACGTCGGCACTGTGGGCGCCAAGCACTGGCTGTATAGCCGCCTCAGTACCGATGCCGACAAGGCACCGGACGTACGCACTACTCACTTCAGTGATCAGCTGCCGACCGAATACTTCCCCGGCCTGGTCAGCGAAACCTACGATCCCGCAAAAAACCGATTCATCAACCGCCGTGGAGCCCGCAATGAAGCCCTGGACACCTGGGTATATGCCTATGCCGCAGCCCACCACCCCGAGGTACGCCTGCACCGTCTCACCCGCGCAGACTGGGACCGCCTTGAGAAAACCCTGCTTGCCCGTGCCGGGAAAGGTGCCGCGCCAGACACTGCTGCAGTGGAAGAAATCCCGCAAAGCACCCGGCAGAGCAACGATGTTTCCCAGTCAGTAAACCGCCCATCCCGAAACCGACCCACTGCAAGGCCCTCCTCATGGTGACAAAAGCCGTCCAACTCGAAATTAAACAACGCATCATTGCCCCAGATGTGGCGCACACCGATGACGTGGTGGAGTACACCCTGCGCTGCGTGCTCGCCATGGCCCCGCAGCTCACTGAGGCTATTCGGCAAAGCATCTGCCGGGATGTGAACACCCAGGTGCGCAGCGTGTTTGGTGGCGAGCGGGCCTACATCAGCCGACGCCCGGGCGAGGGCCGGTTCGCCCGAAACGCCCAGATCCGGCGCGACTACAAGGCGGGCGAGCGCATACCCTTGCTTGAAAGGCGCTATGGCCTGAGCCCGTCACGGCTGTGGCAGATCATCAACGAGTAGCCAAAATGTACCCAAGATGTATCCCAAGGGTAGGCAGCCAAATATAGAAACCTAGTATCCATGCGGGTTGCGACTGGGTAAACGGTAGGTACATTGCTAGCTACCGTGTATCTACCGAACAATTCCACTACCGTTTGTAAAGCCCATCTCGGAGCTTGACGGGTAGCGATGGAAACAAATCATGCAACTTGCGCATTACTCAAAACCAGCTGTTCTTCGTGATCGGCTGATTGACCTTCAACCTGTATGTATGCTTTGCGGCATAAAGAAGTCCACGGTTTACTCTTGGATAAAAGATCCAGGGAATGACTTCCCAAGACCAATTCGATTGAGTTCAAGAATGGTGCGCTGGTCAGAGCAGGCCATTTTGCAGTGGGTACAGGACCGCGTGAACCAGTCTATAGGTGCGTAGTTCAGCCCTTGCTGTCTAGTTTTTGCCTTATGAACTAGACAGCCAAGCCGCCATAGTCACGCCACATGGCTGCCAATACCCCCACCACAGAGCCCACTGCGCTGATCGCTGGCGATACAGCCAAGTGGCTCAAGACGCTCACCGACTACCCCGCCTCCGAGGGCTGGACGCTCAGCTATTCCCTGGTGAGTGCAGCCAACCGCATCAATTTCAGCGCTACGGCCAGTGGCGACATCTACCTGGTTGCAGTGCCAGCGGCCACCACTACCGCCTGGGTCTCCGGCTCCTACGAATGGCGCGCACAGGTCAGCAAATCCGGTGAAGTGTTCACGGTGGCCACCGGCAGCATCGTGGTGCAGCCCAGTTTTGGCAGTGCTGTGGATAACCGCAGCCATGCACGCAAGGCCCTGACCAACATCGAGGCATACCTGGAGAACGCCGGCAACCTCAGCGCGGCCAGCTACGAGATCGCCGGGCGCAAGCTCCAGCGCATCAACCTGCCCGAGCTGCTGGCCCTGCGGGACAAATACAAAGGCGAAGTCGACCGTGAGGAGGTCGCCGCCAATGTGGGCCGTGGCCTGCCGGACCGCCGCCGCATCATGGTGCGCTTCGGCGCCTAAGCAATGCAAAACACCAGTTTTATTCAACGCGCCCGCAGTACCGTCGCCCGCTGGGTTGGCGGCCAAGCTCCCCAAGTGCGCCGGCTGCAGGCTGCCCGGATGGACCGACTCACCAGCGACTGGCTGGCTACCGAGCAATCCCTCAACCAGGATCTGCGCACCGACCTCAACCGCACCCGCGCACGTGGCCGTGATCTGGCCCTGAACAACGACTACGCAACCAAGTTCGTTGGCATGGTAAAAAACAACATCATTGGCCCCGGCGGTATCCGCCTGCAGATGCGTGTGGAAGACAAGCCCGGCGCTCCGGACCGCCTGGCCAACAACGCCATCGAAGATGCATGGGCCGAGTGGTCCAAGACCTGCGACATCACCGGCCAGCAATCGCTGCGCGACCTGTGTGAAACCCTGGTGGGCGGACTGCCATCCGACGGTGAATTCATGCTCCGCCTGGTGCGCGGTGCCGAGTCGGGCAACAAATACGGCCTGGCGCTGCAGATCATCGACGTGGACCGCATCGACACCACCTACAACGTATCCGGTACACCGGGGCGCAATGCCATCATCATGGGCGTGGAGATCAATGCCAACCGCCGCCCGGTCGCTATCCATGTGTTTGTGGCCCACCCAAACGATGGCTCCAACGGCAGCCGCATGCGCGCGCGCCTGGACATCAATGACACGCTGCACCGCTTCCGGGTGGAGCGCGCCGAGCAATTGCGGGGTATACCCTGGATGGCCCCGGGCATGATCAGCCTGCACCACCTGGGCAACTTCAAGCTGTCGGCTCTGCTGGCTGCCGAGCATGGTGCCAATCATTACGGCTTCTTCACCACACCAGACGGCATATCGCCCCTAGGCGTGGATGATGGCGGCACCACCACCACCGTCAGCCAGCCCGGCACCTTCGACACGCTGGCCAGCGGCGTGAGCTTTCAGCCATTCCAGAGCCCATACCCCAACGAGGTGTTCGGCCCCTTTGTCAAGACCACGCTGCAGCGCATCGCCAGCGGCTGGCGTGTGGCCTACCACTCCCTGGCCAATGACCTGGAAGGCGTCAGCTACAGCAGCATCCGCAGCGGCTCCCTGGAGGAGCGCGACCGCTGGGCCGCCGACCAGGAGTGGTTTATTTCATCCACTATGGAACCCATATTCCAGGCCTGGCTGCAAGGCGCATTGCTCATGGGCGCCATCACCATGCCTAACGGAAGCGCGCTGCCTGCTGCCAAGATTGCCAAATTCAGCCGCCATGAGTGGCAGCCCCGCCGCTGGGAATGGGTAGACCCCCAGGGCGACATGGAAGCCAAGATTCTGGCCGTCAAGGCCGGGCTCATGTCCCCGCAGGATCTGGCCTCTGCCATGGGCTACGACTTCGACGATGTGCTGACCGCCATCGCCGCCGCGCAAACGCAGGCCGCCGCCCTGGGCGTCAAGCTCACGGCATACGACCCCACGCCAGGCGCCAACCAAAGCGCACCCCCGGCACCCACACCACCAGGTGCATGACCATGCCAGACCTCTCATCCCAACCTGCAGAAATCCGCTTCACGCTGGAGATCACCCGCGCCGCCACTGGCCTGGTGGAAACCGTCGAGATGGTGGGCCACATCGTCCCCACCCCAGAAGCCGAACCCCAAGCCATTGAAGGAGATCAAGAATGACCGTATCCCACGCCACCTCGGCCCGCACTGCTGCCACTGATGCGGTGACCGCGCTGCTTGGCACCAATGCCCGCCTGAAGTTCCACCCCACCGGCGCCACGCTGGCCACACCCGGCACGGTGCTGGCCAATCTGCCATTGACGGCTACGGCAAACGGCGGCTTTTCCACCGGCGGCGCCACAGCCACGGCCGGAGCAATTACCTCAGACACAGCAGCCGTGGCCGGCACGGTGGCCGCTGCCACCCTGCAAACCTCCGGGGCGGTGGCCATCATCTTGTGCGCTGTGGCAGCATCTGGCTCGGACATCAATATGAGCAACGGCCTGGTGCTGGCTACCAACGACACCGTCGCCTGCTCCAGCCTGACCTACACCGCACTGCCACAATAAGCCATGCTGCTCCTATCGACCACCTCTGACTTGGTGCAACTTGTCACCAGCGCAGCCGCGACTACGATTGAGGTGCACACGTCTTACATGGACGTGAACGGCACGACCATCATGCCGGGGCGCAAGAATACGCTGATCACCACGGCCACCACCACGACCATCGTGCCCGCTCCCGCAGCAAGCACTGTGCGCAATGTGAAGGCCATCTACTGCACAAACAATTCGGCTGGCACCTCGGTTACGGTGAGCGTCCTGCATACGGATGGCACCAACGTAGTAGAACTGATGGCGTTCATTCTGCTGCCTGGTGAGAATCTCGGCTACCGAGAAGACGGAAGCTGGGTTCACCGTGACCGCGCTGGTGCGGAGTACCCGCCTGCTGGCCTTGGTCAGTACAACGGGCGCAGCGTGCCTTTCATGAAATCGGGCACCGCCTCGGACGCCACCGGCTACTGGTACTGCACAGCAAAGGACGCAGGCTACCCAGGTGCATGGGTGCCCGGTACTCCCGGCGTCAATGGTCGCGTCACGGATGGCACGGTGACCGCAGACTTTGGCTGCATCCCGATTGCCAACGCCGCTACAGGTGGGAACTTCTTGACTGAACTTCTGATAGCCACCTCGGTTGCGCACGCAAACGTGTTCTTTGATGTGCTTTGGGTTAACAGTGGCCTCGTAGTCACTACAACCACAGCCCAGGCGATAACCACGCCAACCCTGCCAGCGCGTGATGTAAACGGCGGCACAGTAGGCGAAGGCTGCGGCATCGCCCTGTATTTCAGCGCAGCATCCACAATGGCAGCGGTAGCCACCAACTGGACGGTAAGTTACACCAACTCCGCGGGCGTAGCGGGCCGCACTGCTACACTGACCGCTGTGGTTGGTTCGCAGGCTCCGGCCACTCCCGTAGTTGGCACGATTGTGTTCTTCAACTTGGCCGCTGGTGATACAGGCGTGCAGTCGATTCAGTCGTGGACTGCGCCAACATCACTGCTGACTGGAACCATCCACCTGATGATCACCCGCGACTTGGCGATGATTGGCACGACCATCGTGAACATCCCCGCAGCCCGAGCATTGGCGCCACCCGGTGTCCGCATGTACAACGGCACCTGCATGTTGCATTGTGTGATGTCATCGGCTACCACGGCCACTTTTTTCAATGGTGAAGTCACCGTAATGGAGCGGTAAATGGCATATCTGGGCTGGTTCGACGGCGAGCTACGCCCAGACGCCTGGTTTGATGCAGAGATCCAGCCCGCCGCCTGGTGGGATACCGAGATTGTCGACACGGCATCGGGTGGGCCGGTAAGTCACGCTACCTCTGGCGCACTTGCGGGTGGCGGTAGTACGGCAGCCGGCGTTGCATCACGTACCGGCGCAGTCGTCACGCATTCAACAAGCGGAGCACTTGCGGGCGGCGCATCACAAGTTGTTGGTGCGGCACAGCACAGGGCGTTGCATGCCGCATCCGGCGCACTTACCGGCGGTACATCACAAGTTGTTGGTACGGTACAGCACAGGGTGCTGCATACCGTATCCGGCGCACTTGCTGGCGGTGCAGCCACCATCACGGGCGTAGCCAACCGATTCCATGCCCACGCAAGCTCCGGCACTCTTTCGGCTGGCGGTGGCACAATAGTCGCTGCTGCCTCGCGTTCTTCTGGTGCAGTTACCCACACGACAAGCGGTGCGCTGGCCTTGTCGGGTGCCATCCTGGTTGGCGCTGCCTTTGCATCACACAAACACAGCGCGACCGGCACACTGGGCAACTCCGGCGGTGTTCTGGCCGGTAGCGCGAGCCGTAGCACGGGCGCCGTCACCCACGGCAGCAGCGGCTCCCTGGTAGGGCTGGCGTCCACCCTAGCGGGAACCACCAACCGCTTCCACGCATTCAATGCCAGCGGCGTGCTCGCACCCAGTGGCGCCGTGCTCAGTGGCGCGGCCAGCCGCAGCGCGCATGTCGCCGTCACCCACAGCACCATCGGTACGCTACTGGGGACTGACGCCGTGCTTTCGGCAAGTGCATCCCGCGCCGGGGCTGCCGACCAATCAGCTACCGACTACTACCGCCAGGCAGCCACTGCCATCATGCGGCGCGACTCGGTGGGGCCCAACGATGCGCTGTTCATGCGCATCGCACGCCGGCGCCCTCACTGAGTAGCGCAACTGTCTAGTTTTTGCCTTATGAACTAGACAGACCCGGCCGCACAGTAGCGGCCATGAGCAAACAGCACATCCCAGACAACCTGCAACGCCACCTGCAGAGTGGCCGCGCAGAACGGGCCCTCCTGGTCGAACGCCAGGCCATTGACGAAGCAGCCCGCACTGCAACCTTGGCCTTTGCCAGCGAAACCCCTTATGAGCGGTACTGGGGCATCGAAATACTGGACTGCACCAGCACCGCCATGCGCCAGGGCCGTCTGCGCTCCGGAGCCAACCTCTTATGCGACCACGACAGCCGGGATGTTGTGGGCGTTATCGAATCTGTCGAGATCGGTGCCGACCGGGTAGGTCGCGCCGTAGTGCGCTTTGGAAAAAGCGTTCGTGCAGAGGAAGTGTGGCAAGACGTGATTGGTGGAATCCGCCGCTCGGTCTCCGTCGGCTACATGATTCACAAAGCGCAATTGGTCGAGACAAAGGACGGTGTGGAAACCTACCGCGTCACCGACTGGGAGCCCTTTGAAGTTTCTCTGGTATCCGTGCCCGCTGACGCTTCCGTCGGTGTGGGCCGTAGTGCCATCCCTGCCCAGGCAGACAAAGGCCTGTGCGTCACCGTCAATGTCGAAGTCGAGGTCGAAGACCCCGCCGAAGACCCAGCCGAAGACGCTGCAGAACCCCCTGAAGCTGCCACAGCAACCCCTGCAATCACCCCATCTTCTTCACAGGAAAAAACCATGTCCGCAATCGAAACCCCTGAAGTGCGTAACCACGCCGCAGAAATCTCCAAAGTAGCCGCCACCATCCCCGGTGGCGCCGAAATGGCCATGTCCGCCATCCAGCGCGGCCTCACCGTCGAAGCCTTCCAGCGCGAAGCTCTGGAAAAGCTGGCGTCCAAGCCCGTGCCTACCGCTGACGTTGGCCTGGACTCCGGCGAAGTAAAGCGCTACAGCGTCATGCGTGCCATCAACGCCCTGGCAAACCCCGGCGATGCATCCGTGCAGCGTGCAGCCGCATTCGAGCGCGAGTGCTCCGAGGCTGCCAGCGCCAAACTCGGCAAGCAAGCCCGCGGCTTCATGGTGCCCTACGAAGTGCAAAAGCGCGACCTGGTGCAAGGCACCCCCACCGCCGGCGGCAACCTGGTGCAAACTGATCTGCTCGCAGGCAGCTTTATTGATGCCCTGCGTAACGCCATGGTCCTGAGCGGCCTGGGTGTTCGTATGCTGACCGGCCTGCAAGGCCAGATCGCCATCCCCAAGCTGTCCGGCGCTGCCACTGCCTACTGGGTAGCTGAAAACACAGCACCGACTGAGAGCCAACAAACTGTTGGCCAGGTCACGATGTCGCCCAAGACAGTTGGCGCATTCACCGACATCAGCCGCCGCCTGATCAACCAGTCCAGCCTGGACGTGGAATCCATGGTGCAAAACGACATCGCTACCGTGCTGGGCCTGGCCATTCAGCAAGCTGCCATCAGCGGCACGGGCGCATCCAACCAGCCCTCCGGCCTGCTCCAGCTGGTCACTCCTGGCGTTCTGGGTGGTACCAACGGCCTGGCACCTACCTGGGCACACCAAGTGGCCCTGGAAACAGCAGTGGCTGTGGCCAATGCCGATGTGTCGAACATGGCTTACCTCACAAACGCCAAGGTGCGTGGCAAGCTCAAGAGCACAGAAAAGGCCACCGGTACCACCGGAAACTTCATCTGGTCCGAAGGCGCTACGCCCATCAACGGCTACCAGGCCGCCATCACCAATGCCGTGCCGTCCAACCTGGTCAAGGGCACATCGGGCGCAGCCTGCTCGGCCATCATCTTCGGAAACTTCTCTGACCTGCTGATCGGCATGTGGGGCGGTCTCGACCTGATGGTTGACCCCTACACCGGATCCACTGCCGGTACGGTGCGCGTGGTGGCTCTGCAGGATGTTGATGTTGCCATCCGCAACGTCGAATCCTTCGCCACCATGGTTGACGCCCTCACGGTCTAAGTTGAACTGAGCCTGATCATGTTTTCCGAAGACCTCAGCGCATTTTTCGATGTGGCCAACGGCTTTGCCGCAAGTGCCACGTTGAACGGCTCGGCCGTCTCCGGAATTTTTGACAACGGCAACAGCCTGGGTTCAGTCGGGATGATGGGGATGTCCAGCACAGCCCCATCGTTCACGCTTCCCACGGCATCTGTCCCCGCATCGCCCATAGGCACCTCCCTGGTTATTGGCTTGTCCAGTTACCTGGTGGCGGCCCATGAGCCCGATGGGACGGGTGTGAGCCTGTTGCTGCTGGAGAAAACTGCATGAGCACGCTCATCAATACAGCCGTGACGGCCATTGTGGCTGCACTCAACAGCGCTCCGGCCGTGTGCTCGCACATTGACCGCGTGCGGCTGCGGCCCGTGGCCCAAAGCGTGGCCCTGGCCGTCGCTGTGCGGCCTAACCAGGCCGAAGTGGTGCAGTTTCAGCTATCCAGTCTCCCCGTGGGATGGGCTACCACCATATCAGTCGAGTGCTACGCCAGATCCGGCGCAAGCACTGCCTCCGATGTGGCAGTGGACGCCCTGCTGGAGTCTGTGTATGCCCGGCTGATGGCAGACCCCACGCTGTCTGGCGCTGTTGTGGCCCTCCAGCCCAAAGGTATTTCCTACGACTTTGATGCAGATGGCGAACAAACCGCCTGTGCATCCCTTGTATTCAACGTGCTCCACCGCAGCGTGGGTGCAACCCTTTCTTAACAGGAGAAATTCTCATGGCCTATAACTTCCCCGAAGGTTCGAAGTTTCAGTTCTCGACCACATTCGCAGCCGTCAAAAACGTCACTGCTATTTCCAACGCCAACCCTGCCGTTGCCACATCCGTCGCCCATGGCTACACCACCTCGGATGAATTCTTGTTCACCAGTGGCTGGGAAGATGCAACCAACAGCGTGTTTCGCGCCAATGTGCTGACTGCCGACACATTCGGCGTGCTGGGCCTCAACAGCTCCAACACTGTGTATTTTGGCACTGGTACCGGCACCGGTACTGTGCAAAAGATCAGCGGCTGGACCGATGTTCCCCAGGTGCTTAGCATCTCCAATTCCGGCGGCGACGCGCGCTTCACCACGGTGCAGCCACTGGCCAGCCGCAACGCTATCCAGATCCCCACCGGCTTCAATGCGGCATCCACCACGCTCACGCTGGCTCATGACCCCGCACTGGTGGCCTACCAGACCATGCTGGACCTGTCGCGCAGCTTTACCAAGGTGGCCTTCCGCGTGGTTGGCGCCGCCGGCACCTCCTACGGCTACGGCTACCTGAGCGTGTCCGAAGTGCCGCAAAAGCAGTCCGGCCAGGTGGACCAGGTGACATGCGCGATCTCCATGATCGGCCGCACGATTTCGTACTAAGCCGGTTTTGCGCACGGCAGGGCAGGGCGCAATCCTTGCCCGCCCGGTCTTGCCCGAGCTTGGCACGCCGTGCGCATCCCTGTACCGCAAGGTGCAGTCCATCTTCTCGGGCCTGTTATCAACTTTCATCGGGCACACCATGGCAATCAAAATCGTAGTTTCAAACACCGTTGGCTTTCGGGTCAAAGGCGCAATCAATGATGAAAAGGGCGTCTCGCAGCCTTTCCACTTCGACCTCACCTGCGTCCGCCTGAACAGCGAGCAGATCCAGGCCAAGCTTAAATCAGACTCCGAGCTATCCATCATCGAATTCCTGGTGGACGTGGTTGAAGGCTGGAGCGGCGTTCGTGATGCCGAGGACAAAGTGGTCCCCTACAGCGAAGCCAGCCTGCGTGAGCTGTGCCTCATCGCTGGAACTGCTCGACTCGCCTTCAACACCTACTTGGGTGAAGTAGGCGCCAAGGAAAAAAACTAGCAGCGCTCGCCCGCCAGGTAGCCAGCCACACCGCCACTGAAGACCATGACCCAGCCGAACTCGCCAACCCTTTCATTGCCGCGCTGCTCCCAGTCGTTGACGATGACCAGGAAGGCGAAGTCGGCTACTTGTGGCCTTGCAATGTGCCAGCCTGGAATCATTGGACCGCTGTCCAAACCCAGTGGCGCACAGGCGGAATGGGCGGCGCTACCGGGCTGGATTACGCGGGCGTTCGTGCGTACCTGGATGAATGCGATCTTGCTGGGCCTGACCGGCAAGACGTATGGCGCGGCATCACTGCTGCGGAGCGCGGCACGTTGGATGGCTGGGCAAGCAAAAAGAAAGAGTGAGTCTCACCATGGCAACTGAAGTCGGCATCCGGCTGAGCGCAAAGGATGACACAGGAAGCGCATTCGGTAGTGTCGCCCGCAATCTCGACTCCCTGAAGGTCAGCGCTGCATCGGTTGGGAATTCTTTGGCAGGCCTTGGCATTGGCCTGTCTGCCGGCGCGTTCGTGGCATTTACGCAGGGCGTCATTAACAGCATGGACGCGCTGAACGATTTGAAGGACGCCACGGGCGCAAGTATCGAGAACATCAGCGCCCTGGAGGATATTGCCCGGCGCAGCGGTGCCAGTTTTGATACGGTCAGCACGGCCCTGATCAAGATGAATCAGGGACTCAATGCCGCCAAGCCTGGAAGCGACACAGCGCTGGCAATTGAGGCCATTGGCCTGAGCATCAAAGACCTCAAGGCCCTGGACCCTGCCGAGGCCTTGCGCCGTGTGGCCGTTGGCCTCAGTGGGTTTGCTGATGATGGGAACAAGGCGCGCATCACCCAGGAGCTTTTCGGAAAAAGCCTCAAGGATATTGCACCGCTACTAAACGACGTTGCAGATGCAGGCGCGCTGGTTGGCAAGGTGACAACCGAGCAAACCAAGGCGGCCGAGTTGCTGAACAAGCAGTTTTTTGCATTGCAAACCAATGCATTGGATGCCTCGCGCACACTTGTCAATACATTCATCCCAACCCTGGGAACCATTGCAGCGGAGTTCAATCGAGCAGATACGGCTGGTATAAATTTCAGCAGCTCAATCGGTGGAGTCATCAAAACCGGAATCCAAGCAGCCGCTGTTGTGGTTTCAGATTTCGTATTCATCCTCAAGGGGATTGGCACCGAGATCGGCGGAACGATTGCGCAGTTCAATGCACTTGGCGAGGGTGGCGGTGTTTTTTCAGAAAAAGGGCGCGCCGCCTGGTCCGCCGTCGGCAAGGCGATGCAGGAAGATGCTGCGCGCGCCCGGGCGGAGCTGGACGATTTTCAGCGCCGCATACTTGAAGTGTCCCCAGGCGCCAAGGGAAGCGCAGCAGCATCAACCGAACCCAAAAAACCAGCGCTCGGGGACCTTGATGCAGAAAAAGCCCGACTGAAAGCGCTGGAGGAATCCCGGACCAAAGCCGCCAAGGCTGCCGAAGAGTTCAAGCGCGAGCTGCAAGCGGAAAGCCAACTGCGGGACACCCTATCCGGCTACAGCGCCAACTATGCCACTGAGGTAAACCGTCTGGCAAAGGCCTACGCTGCCGGCCGCATGGGCCTGGAGCAAATGAGCGCGGCCCAGCTTGCAGTATTCCAGCAACAGCCCATAGCCAAGGCCATGGCAAAAGATCAGGAAGATGCTGCAAAAGCTGCAGCAAAAGCCTATGCCGAAGAGCAAAAGGCCTACGAGGACAAGATCAAGGCACTGGACAACTCCGCCGGATCGGTGGCCGCTCAAGTCCAAAGGCTGCAGGATGAAGAGACAGGCGCCGCCCTGGCTGCAGCAAAGAACATTTCGCTGGCCGTCGCCATAGAAGAAGTCGGCTTGGCCCGCATCCGCGAGACCTACGCCAATGAGGCAGCCAACAGCGCTGACGGACAAACCCTGCTTGCACTGCAAAGGGAAATTGAGTCGCGCGAAAAGATCATCACCCTGCTGGGTAACAAGGATGCGCGCACCGCAAATGCGGAGGCCGTCAAAAAGGCCGGCGAGGACTGGAAAAAGACCGCTGAGCAAATCGAATCCAGCATCACTGATGCACTTATGCGCGGATGGGAAAACGGCAAGAGCTTTGCAGAAAACTTCCGCGACACCGTAGTCAACATGTTCAAAACCATGGTGCTGCGCCCGGTAGTCAGCGCCATCGTCAGCCCGCTGGCCGGAGCGCTCACGGGCGCCATGGGTATCAGTACGGCAGCCAATGCGGCTGGCACGGTGGGCGACACCGCTTCTGCCATAAACGGTGCCAGCATGCTTTCCAACCTGACTGGATTTTTCACTGATTTCAAGATGGCATCTACCAATGCCATTTATGAGATTGGCGGGAAGCTCACGACCATGGGCGCTGAAAAGCTGGGCAGCATCGTCACCCAAAATGCCACGGCCATTGGCGGGTTTGTCAACGCTGCTGGATATGCCATGGCGGCGGTCAGCGCCATTGAAGCTGCCAACCAGGGTAAATGGGGGCAGGCCATCGGAACGGGCATTGGCGCATGGTTTGGCGGCCCATTGGGCTCTGCTGTGGGCGGAGCAGTTGGTGGGTGGGTAGACAGTGCCTTCGGCGGTGGCCATGAGTACACCACGGGCTCCGGCATCTCCGGAAAATTCAGCAAGAGCGGGTTTTCTGGCAGCAACTACCAGGACTGGCGCAACAACGGAAGCTCCGGCTTCTTTGGCATAGGCGGCAGCGGATCCAGCTCCGGGCGCAATTACTCGGGCATGAGCCAGGGCGCCACAGACCAGCTTTCTGCGGGCTTTGCATCCATCCAGTTCGCTGCCGCCTCCATGGCCGTGTCACTGGGCCTCAATGCGCAGAAGGTGATCGACTTCACCAAAGACATTACCGTGGCCCTTTCTGGGGACGCGGAGGCCAACAAAAAGGTTATCACCGACCTGATGAGCAGCATTGCAGACGATGTGGCCAACACCGTGGCGCCCAGCATTGCCAGCTTTGCCAAGGATGGCGAAACAGCAAGCGCCACGCTGGCCCGGCTGTCCACCAGCATCATCAGCGCCAACTCTTGGTTGTCCATGCTCCGGCAGCGCCTGTTTCAGGTTTCTTTGGCCGGTGGCGATGCGGCCAGCCGTCTGGCTGATGCCTTTGGTGGCCTGGACCAGCTCGCAGCCAGCAGCAAGGCGTTTTACGACACGTACTACACCAATGCCGAAAAAGTCTCTGCCAGCCAAGAGGCCATGACCAATGCGCTGAAAGACTACGGCATTGCCCTACCCACCAGCAAAGCCGCCTTGCGCGACCTGGTTGACGCCATGGACCTGAACACCCAAAGCGGGCGCGAGGCCTATGCGACCCTGCTCAAACTGGCGCCGCAGTTTGCAGAGACTGCCGCGCTCATGGACCAGATGGCCACCGACGCCGCCACTGCACTGGTGAAGGCCTTCACGGCCAACGGCGAGCTGGTGCCTGCGCTGGATGCCGCAGCTCTCGCCATGACCGGCATACAGGATGGCGTCACCACTTTTGTGGACGGCATCAGCCAGGTGCACACCGTCATGCTGGATACCAGCTCACCGGTGGTCAGCTTCAATGGCTACATCGAGAGCCTGTCAACCGGCCTCACGGACGCACAAGTGTCGGCCCTGTCGCTCCAAGATCAGGTCGCCTCGCTGGGTACCGCATCCAGCAAAGCGGTGATCGACTTTGAGGGTCTGACTGGAGTCCTTGCCAATCTGGACACCACCACCTTTGTGGCCGTGGTAACCACCGTGTTCGACAAGCTGGCCGCACGCATCAGCAGCACTATCGACGCAATCACCGCTGAGCGCGTGGCCGTGCGCGAGGCTGCACTGCAGATCGTAAACCCTACGGTCATGAGCAAGCAAAGCATCCAAGCAGGCATTGGTGGCATCAACACCGCCTTGCCAAGCAATGGTGGCCTGATCGCCGCAAATGCCGCGCTGGGCCTTGCCAACAACGCACAAACCTCTGCGCTTGACCGCGTGACCAATGCCAATACGTCGCTGGTCAATTCGCAAGATGCGCTCAACACATCAAAAAACACGATGGCCAATGATGTGGCCTATTACAAAGACAAGGTGGCCGAGTTGCACAACCTTGCCAACTCCAACGGGTATTCGGCAACCAGCGCGCAGATCAGCGGTGGCGCGGTTGATATGAGCAACACCGCTGGCCGATACAACGCGGCCACGAACCGATTTGCAGATTTTGGCTACGTGAGCTGGGTTAACCAGGGTGGCCTCAATGGAATCAATGCCACCACGGCACAGCGGATGCCCTACTACGACATCATCAATGGCGCGAACCCGAAAATAGCCGCTGACGAAGCCGCCATAGCTGCAGCATCTGCAGCCATCTCCCAGGCCACGGCAAGCGTCAACGCAGCCAATGCCGCTGCCACTGTGACAACCGCAGCACAGGCCACGGCAGCGCAAGCAGCCAAGAAAGCCTTGCTCGACTATCAGAGCGCACTGCAAAACTTTGCCATTGACTCAGGCAAGTCCGTCACACGTCTGTCCAAGCTGCGCGAAGAAACGGTCAAGTATTACGACGCGCAAAAGGCACTCTCCGACCTCATGGGAACCAGTGCCGCAACGTTGCGCACATCGGTAGCCAACTACCGTTATTCGCAGCTAACTCCCGAGGCGCAAACGGCAAGCCTGCAGGCGCAGTTTTCTTCTGCCTACACCATGGCCCTGTCCAGCCAGGCAGACGGCTCCACGCTGGCAAGTTATGCCGACAAGCTGAACAACACGCTGAGCCCGCTGATTGACAAGCTGAACGAAACCGGCCAATCCAGCCTCGTCACCAACTATTTGGCCCAGGCCGAAGCCGTGGCCAAGCTGCTGGAGGACAACGCGCCAAAGAACTACCAGGCTGACAGCCTCGCCATGCTGGGTGATATTGATGCCACGCTGGCCGCGCTGGATGCCTCTGCACAGTCGGCAGAGAAGATCATTGCCGACGCCATCACCGCAGGCTCTGACCGCACCGCCGCGGGCCTGCATGCGGTGATCGCTGCCATCACCGGCCAATCGGTACCGGCCTTTGCCACGGGCGCCGCATTCTCTCGCGGGGGATCGGTCGTCAAGCGCCCGTCCCTGTTCAACATGGGGCAGATGGCAGAAGCCGGTCCCGAAGCAATCATGCCGCTGGCCAATATCAACGGCAGCTTGGGCGTGCGTGTGTCGGGCAGCAGTGATGCCATGGTGCAGGAGCTGCGCGCCCTGCGCCAGGAGGTGGTTAACCTGCGGGCCGAATCACAGGCCACAGCCATTGCCACAGGCAAGACGGCCAAGCTGCTCGATGGGGTGGTACGTGGCGGCGACTCCATCAACACGGTGGCGGCAGTATGAAAGTAACAAAACCCACCGCAATCACATCGGCCATGCTGGTCAGCAGCACGGCCACGGAGGCGTACAGCGCCTGGAATAGTGCCACAGCCTACGCGCTTGATGCGCGGGTGATTCGTACCACCACCAACCGCATCTACCAGTGCATCCAAGGCCCCAGCACCAACAACACGCCGGAAACCAGCCCGCTGTACTGGACGGACATTGGCCCCACCAACCAATGGGCCATGTTTGACAGCGAAATAAGCACGCAGACCGCCGCCGCGTCTACCCTGACGGTAGTCATCAAGCCGGGCCTGTGCAACAGCTTGGCCCTGTTCGGGCTGGAGGGCACCACGCTCACCGTCACCGTGCGCGATGCACTGGCGGGCGCCATTGTTTACTCATTCACCAAGTCGCTGGATGGCACCATTCTGGCCGACTGGTACCAATACTTTTTTGAGCCGTATGTGCAGCTCTCCGAAGTGGTGCTGACCGACTTGCCGCCCTATGGAGACGCCCACATCACCATCACCATCACCAGCGGCAGCACAGCCAAGTGCGGCATTTTGGTGGCGGGCACGGTGTATTACCTCGGGCAATCCCTGTCATCGCCCAATGCCGGAATCATTGACTACAGCCGCAAGGACACATCGGCGCTGGGCGTCACCACCTTTGTTCGCCGGTCGTTCAGCAAACGCCTGTCCACCAGCATGTACCTGAGCAATCAGCAGCTCAACAAGGTACGCAGCATCTTGTCGGACTTACGGGCCACGCCCTGCGTCTGGATTGCCACGGAAAGACCGGGCTACGAAATGCTGACCCTGTACGGCTTCTATCGGGATTTCTCCATCGCCGTGGAGTACGCGGACGGCTCGCTTTGCAACCTTGAAATTGAAGGCCTCACATGACCATACCCACACAACCATCCATCACCAGCCCGCCCACGCCGCCATCGCGTGCGGATTCGGTCACGTTCGCCACACGGGGCGATGCGTTTCTAGGCTGGTTTCCCACCGCCTGGACAGACCTCACCGCCGCCATGGCGTGGATGATTGCACGCACCCAGGAGGTTTTCGACTGGTCCAGTGCCGCCCAGTCAGATCGCATCTTGGCGCAGACTGCCGCCGCCGCTGTGGCTGCTGCAAACCCTGCCGCCAATGCTGCAGCCGCCGCCGCATCCGCCGCCGCGGCAGCGGGCTATGCCAGCACCGCTTTGGCTACCAATCCCGATAGCCCGGTGCGCTTCAACCCGCGCCGGATCGCCGCTGACCTCACTGTACCCAGCACCTACAACGCCGCAAGCACCGGCCCCATTCAAGTCTCGGACGGCGTGACCGTCACCATTTCCGATAACGCCACCTGGAGCATCACCTAATGTCTACCCTATCCGTTCGCACAGTCACCACCCCTGACGGCCAGCCCGTTGCATTCCCCAATGGCATTCGCGTAGGCACCGCCACCGGCGCCGGGTCTATCAACCATATCGGCGTGGCCGGTCAGCAGGGTTTTGGCGTGGGCATTGCCCCGCAACTCCCCACTGGCTTCGCCAAGCTGTACGGCACCGAAGACCCTGCCAGCGACAACTATGGCAACTACCAGTACACCGATGGCTCGGTCATGGTCTACGTCCCGGCCTTCTTTTACAAGTACGGCACGGGCGCCAATGGCTTGGCCCTGAATGTGGTGGATGTGAAGGCATTCAGCGCCTATGCCGATGTGGCCACAGCCAATGCTGCAGGCTATGCGCTGCACCGCGCCTTCTACAACGGCGGCTCCATTCGACCCGGCTTCTTTTACGACAAATACAAGTGCTCACTGAATGGCACCGTGGCCAGCTCGCTCAAAAACGGCAATGCACTGACCAGCGCCGTGCGCGGCAGCTTGACCACCGCCGTATTTGCAAGCTGCACCGGCAACGGCCAAACGCCCGCCAATGCGTTCTATGGCTCCATCGCCGCAGCCAAGAGCCGGGGCAATTCATTCTTCCCGCACACCCAGTTCATGCGCAGCGCTCTGGCCTTGCTGAGCCTTGCGCATGGCAGCGCCTCCAGTACCACCACCTACTGCGCGTGGTACAGCGCCGGGTCTACCAACTTCCCCAAAGGCAACAACAACAATGCGCTGGGCGACGCCAATGACGGCAGCATCGCCTATGTGGCGGACGGCAACGGCACATACCCCGGCTGCGGCAAGACCGGCAGCGCCAATTTTTTCAGCAAGACCACGCACAACGGCCAAAACTGCGGCGTGGCCGATGTGAATGGCTTGGTGTGGGACATTGAGCCCTACGGCCTGACCAGCAACGGCACCAACTACTATTTGCTCAACACCGCCGTGGATGTGACCACCATCACAGCCGGTAACACGCTGGCCACCGATGCATGGGGCGCCACGGGCCTTGCGGCCATGTACACCGACATTGGCACCACCAATGCCAGCCTGACTGCCAGCAACTCCAACAAGACGTTTGGCTCGGCTGCGCAGGTTCTGTCCGAGGCAACCAGCGGCACCGCGTGGGGCATGACCGGAGCAGGCGTACCACTAGCCTCCGGTGTGGGTGGCTCCAACCAGTTCGGCAATGACTACATGTATGACGCACGGCCAAACGAGCTGTGTGTCGACGCTGGTGGGTTTTGTAACGGCTCGTCGGTCGCGGGCGTCTGGGCTCGGTTTTTCAGCACCGATCGTTCCACGTCCGGCAACAGCTATGGCTTCTCGTCGGCCTGTTATTTGTAGGCCTGAGCGATAGCGATGGGCCACCACGATGAAGCCAAGCTCGATGTCAAGTTCATTGACTTTGCACGCCAAATGAACCTGTATCTGAACCACTTCCCCAGGCACGAGAAATACGGACTTTGCCAGCAAATCCGCAACTCGGCCTACGAGGTGTATGGGCTCATCGTGGAAAGCCAAAAGCGCTACATGAAAAAGACCTCACTCACCAATTTGGACATTGCGCACGAACAGTTGCGCATGTTCATTCGGCTCGCGTTTGAGCTGGGTTACTTCAAGTTCAAAGACGGCGCCCAGTGCACCGAAAAGGAATTTGAGAAAACTGCAGCGCACCGCTACTTGGTCATCAGTCGCATGGTTGATGAGCTGGGCCGCATGGTGGGCGGCTGGATACAGGCCGAACGGGGCAAACCGAATCCCGAGGGCGGGCAAAAAAGGGAGGCGTCTTAATATGCTGTGTGTCAACGCTGGTGGCAATTGTAACAACTCGTCGATCACGGGCGTCTGGGCTCGGAATTTCAACAACGATCGTTCCACGTCCAACAACAACTATGGCTTCTCGTCGGACTCAATGCCTCAAACCGCGCAAGCGGCAAGTGGAATTCAGGGAGGCGCTTTCCTGCGTTTGGTGCAAGCCTTCGCAAAATCTGCCGGATACCCCCATTCCAGTAGGCACCATGCTGTGCTCGACCGTCTGGGGGCTATCCCATGAAACGTGTGGGCCACCTGTTCGAGCAGGCCTTTACGCCAGACTCGCTGTACCAGGCATGGATTGACGCCAGCCGGGGCAAGCTGAGCAAACGCGCTACGCTGGAATTCGCCCGCAATCTGGGCGGCAACTTGGATGCGCTGCACCAAGAGCTGCACGGCGACACCTACCGGCCACAGCCATACACCCAGTTCATGGTGTACGAGCCAAAGCCCCGCGTGATCTTCGCGCCTGCGTTCCGTGACCTGGTAGTGCAGCACGCCATTTACCGCCTGACGTACCCGATTTTCAACGCATCATTCATTGACCAGTCGTTTGCCTGCCGCGTGGGCAAGGGAACCCATGCCGCCGCCGACTATGCGCAGGCCGCATTGCGCAGCAGCCCGCCCGCAAGTTACTTGCTGCAGCTCGACATAAGGAAGTTTTTCTACAGCATCAGCCGCAGCGCCCTGCAAAAGCTGATTGAACGCAAGATCAAAGACAAGCGCTTTACGGTCGTGATGATGATGTTTGCCGACTATGGCCAGCCCGTTGGCATTCCCATCGGCAACCTGCTAAGCCAGATGTACGCGCTGATCGTTCTGAACCCGCTGGACCACTTCATCAAGCGCGAGCTGGGTGCAAAGCTGTACTGCCGGTATGTAGACGACTTTGTTATTTTTGGCTGGAGCCGCGAGCGCTGTTTGGAAGCGCTGGAGGAAATCAAACACTTCCTGCTCACCAGGCTGGGCCTCACGCTTTCGCGCTACAGCCTGCACAAGTGCAAACGCGGCCTGAACTTTGTGGGCTACCGCACATGGGTGCGCACCCGGTTCATTCGTAAGCACAGCCTGTACACATTCACCAAATCAGCCAAGCGTGGCGCCCTTGAATCCGCAGTCTCCGTTTTGGGCCACGCCCGCAATACCGCCAGTTTGGCGCACCTGTTAACCCACCTGAAGGAAAAACACCATGACCTCTTTAATCGCCTACCGCAAAGTTATCGACTCCGTAACCACGCACACGCTGCGCATGCCTGAGCCCCAGCAGGGCGAGCAAGCGGGCCAGGAGCTGGCCACCCTGCCGGATGGCCGCACCGTGGTGGCAATCTTCCCTGGCTACATGCTGCCAGCCAATCAGCCCGCAGCCATTGCCAGCAGCGTGGAGACGCTGACCACGCCGCTTGACCCGGTGCTCAAAGAGCAGATCAAGGCCGCGAGCCCCAGCATCCGCCTGATTGGCGAGCTGATGATCCAGAAGATTCGCTCCAGCTACAGCATTGATGACGAAATGTACTTTGCCCGCATCGGCGTGGGCGCTGCGGTGGGCCTGTACAGCCCGGCCAGTGACGAAATGCAGGCCATGACCGTCTTTGGCGAGTTTGTTGAAGCCGTGCGCCAGTGGGGCCGCGCTGAAAAAGCCAAGTTGGGGCTGTGATGATTCTGGAAGCGCTCATAGCCTTTGACATCTGGGTCATGCGCACCTTCATGGGCGGCCTGCCGGGAGAGACCATCTCGGCAGCGGCATACAACAGCGAGCGCACAGGGAAGTGGGGCGGGCGCCTGGGGCGCCCTGTCATCGACCTGCTGTTCTATGTGTTCCAGCGTGAGCACTGCCGCAAGGCATGGACCGATCAACTTGAGGTGTACAAATGACCGAACACTCTGGCGACTACCCAAGCCCTGCCACGGTATGGCGGGCCATCCTGATCTACCTTGCAGTGTGCCTTGCTGGCGTGCTGTTGGTCTGCACCAGTGCATTCGCTGAACCCAGTCTTGAGGAGGTTGCAACCTCTCCGGAAACCTTCGGCATCTGCAAGGCCGCAGACGTAGCCAGCACGGTCTATCTGCTTGAGCATGGGTGGGCGGTAGAGGGCAACCCCCTCGTTGCCTGGTCTATGCGCATCGGCGGGTATATGCCGCTGGTGTTCGTATCTGCTGGTCTGTACTGGGCCTTCAAGCACTTCAAAGACGAGGCTGGTGTGCCACTGGCTACAGGCGTTGCGAACGTCGTCACTTGCAGCGTTGCTGCACATAACCTCCTACTCATACCATGAACCCACCAGATAACGACATCCTCACATTCGTCAAGGACTGGCTGTGGGCGCCACTGCTGGCCCTCATAGGCTGGGCCTGGACGCGCAACCAAAAGGAGCACGATGATCTGTGGGAGGCTCATGAAAAGCTGCAGGCTGGAACGTCATCGGGAAACTCCGTATTGAACGACAGAATCATGGACTACGTTGACACCGTAACCTCAGACATGAAAGACCAGCAGCGTCGCACCAGCGACAAGGCCACTGAACACATCACCAAGCTATTCCAGAACGCGGAGCAGGACCGCAAGGAATTTCACAAACAGATCAGCGATCTGCGTGAGGATGGATTCAAGCGGCACATTGAGCTGATGAATGCAATTCATGGGGAGTCAAGCAAATGATCAACAGCCGCGACCCAAAAGAGCTTCTGCCTGGTGTTCGTGCCAAGTGCTACGCCTTCATTGCCAAATGCAAGAGCGCCGGCATTGATGTGATCATCACCAGCACCTACCGGGATGCAGAATCGCAAGACACCCTGTATCGCCAGGGCCGCACATCTCCCGGCCAGCGCGTGACCAATGCGGCCGGCGGAGATAGTTTCCACAATTGGCGCGTAGCTTTCGATTTTGTTCCGATCGTGAATGGCAAGGCCATGTGGGATGACATAAAACTCTGGCGCACGTGCGGTGAAATTGGCCGTCAGTGCGGCCTGGAGTGGGGCGGATACTGGCACGGCTTCCCGGATATGCCGCACATGCAAGACGCCGGGGGCCTTCGGATTGCCGACTTCAAGGCTGGAAAGACCCCGGAGGCCCTAGCATGAAAAAGGTTTACGCAACCCTCTACCTGGTGGTGGTGATCATCTGGGTTTTAGCGTTTGCCAACATCGCCAGAGCCCAGGCCCTCGATCCCATCGTGGACTACCGGTACGGCGGCGAGGTGGTACGTGATGCTGACGGCAGCATCCACCGATCCACCAAAGTCATCAACGCCTTCAAAAAGATGTGGCCGTGCCCGAGTACCGGCCTGCACAAGGGCGCCTGCCCTGGCTGGGCTATCGACCATACCGTTCCACTTGCTTGCGGAGGAAAAGATGCTGTTTTCAATATGGCTTGGATACCTGATGAAGGTAAATCGTGCGCTGCTGACTATTGCAAAGACCGGTACGAGCGCCGCGTCTACGGCGGAAACGAAATGGGACCAGGATGTCCGTGAGGCTGGACCTGCCGATTGATGAGCCTGAGTTCCTTCCAGTGGAGACACAGATTCTCGCCAACTTGCTAGACAAGCATGAGCAGTATGTGTGTCAAGGCAGGGACTTAGAGGCAAGGGCAATGGCCCGGGCTGCACACATCGTGTGGACTGGCCTCAAGGGATCGTTTGGTGATACGCAACCTTCTGAATGGAGTGGACTATGAGCTGGCAAGACACATTGAAAGCATTGGCGCCAACGGTACTGTCAGCAGCGCTCGGTCCCGCGGGCGCTGGCATCGTGGCCGCAATCGGGGCAATCATCGGTATCGACAACCCGACGCAGGACAAGATCGCCAAGGCCATCCAGGGCGGACAGCTCACGCCGGAGCAGATCACCGACTTGAAGAAGCTGGAAATGCAGCTACAGGCTGACGAATCAGAGCGCGGGTTCAAGTATGCGGAGTTGGAGTTCAAAGACCGTGACTCTGCGAGAAAGCGTGAAGCGGCCACCGTTGACAACACCAACAAGGTGCTGGCCTACACGGTCATCAGCGCGTTCATTGCGATGGTGGGAGCCACTCTGCTGGGCTTCACAAAGGTCGATTCTGTGCTTGCCGGTACGCTGGTGGGGTACTTATCTGCCAAGGCCGAACAAGTCTTGTCGTACTACTTCGGATCAAGCTCAAGCTCCAGGCAGAAGAATGACCTGCTGGCGAACAGCACGCCGGTGAAGTGATCAGATCATCTTCGATATGTCGCTGGCCTTTGGGCGGTAGTAGACGTTAACCAGCAGACTGATGTCTTTGTGGCGGCTTATCTTCGCCAGGACTTCCACCGGTACTTTCTTGGCTAGGTGGGTGAGGGCAGTTGCCCGGGTATCGTGAAACGTCAGACCTTCGATAAGAAGTTCCCGGCACAGCTTACTGAATAGCACACTGCCTTCATTGGCATCCACCGCAAACGACGGTTGGTTGATCAGCATCTTGTGGGCAATGCGGCCAATTGGCACCCGGCCAACCTGTTCGGTCTTAGTCTTGAGTGTCACAACCCGCTTGTCGGCATCGTAGAGCGGGGGCGACTGAAGCACCTCGGCCAGCCGCATACCGGTGCGCAGAGCTAGGTGAAACGCCTTCTGCATTTCGGCAGTCTTGCCAACGCGGGGCGCTCTGAGTACCTTGCGGATGTCCCTCCACCCCCAGGTTGTTTGTCGTGGCTGGTTCTCCACTGGCATCTTGGCGCCAGCAAACGGGCTATGCTGCATCCACTTCCACTCGTCCCGGGCCACGTTGAACACGTTGCGGAGCAGGTTCGCATCCCGAACAACCGTTGACCCGCTGACCGGACGGTTGTCCTTGTCGCCCAACAGCCTCCAATCGCGCCAGGATGCCACCTGTGGGGTATCAATGTCGGTGAGCAAGGCATCTGCGCCAAAGTACCCGCGCATCGCCTCCAGGCGGCGTTTCTCCCACACCTTGCCGTCTTTCTTGCTGCTTACTTCCAGTAGGTACTTGTCCACGGCGTCGCCAAAGGTAAACCCTTTGCCGTCTTTCTCGCGGGTCGCCTTGGCCTCCTGCTCCATAGCCCACGACTGAGCCTCCCGCTTGGTGTCAAACACCTTGCTTGTGCGCTTGCCGTTGCGGTTTACCTGTGCTATCCACCGGCCAGAAGCCTTGACCTTATCCACGTATGCCATTTGCACTCTCCATTTGCAATCCATTTGCGGAGGTGTCGCAAACAAAAAAGCCTCCACTTGGGAGGCTTGTAGTGTAGACGTAGCATCTTTACTTGCAAATGCACTGTTCTGGTGCCCGGGGCCGGAACTTAACTACCCAGCGTGGATACACCTGATTTGCAATTCGTTTGCACTTTGGTTGGTTTCCTGTGCAAATACGCCTTGATTTCTACCCTCAACCATAGCGGATTTCGTGGAGTTGAGCCAGGGGCAATGTCCGGGAATCGAATCGCTTTCGTGATTACATCCCGCGCATGGCGGCGGCTGCACCTGAAAAGTGATGCAATGTCTGTCAGGTCTAGCAGTTCGTCAGTCATTCCTCATCCCCTTCAAAAGTCTCGCGTATCTCCTGCGCATCCGTCACGATGTCCTTGCCATCAGGTTCGGGAACATCCTTTGCGAAAATTGCATCCCACCGTGCGGCGTACTGCTCTTGCGAAACGCTGATTGGCCTTGGTGTTGAACCTTTGCTCATTCTCCAAGCTCCTTTCGTAGCGCTTCGACTGCACCGTTCGGGATTTCATCGTCAATATCCAAAAAGTCCAAAGCATCCAGCGCCATCTGTGCAGCCTTGCGCAGATTCTCGTAGTCCACGCGGATCGCATTGAAGTGGTCAACACAGTCCAGGTTTGCTTTGCGTACTGCATCACACTCCCTGCGCATCTTGTCAAAATCAACATTCATAGACTCGCCAATTTGCACGTATGTCATGACTTGCGCACGTAGTGCATCACACTCTTCTTTCCAAGCCGTAGCAACGAACTCAAAAGCCATCTGGTACGTATCTCGCTCACTCAGCAGTCGGTACACCTCGCCTTTTGTAGCTTTAAGTGATGTTTTGTAGGCATCACGCTCACTGATCACTGCGCGGGTGTAGTCGATGTGGGCTTGGACTTCGGTGGCGAGGGCGGTTCGGGCCTTGAGTTCAACGTCTGTGCGTGTGTCACGGTTTGCATACGCATCAGCGAGGTCTAGGATTTTGTTAGTCATCTGTTATTACTCCAAAGTAGCCCAACTAAAAGTGCCATCAGTACAAAGTCTGACAGGATTCACAGGGTGTCGTTAGTCATGTCACCTCCCTAGCAGTAGAAGATTCCTGCACCTTCACATCAACGTGAGGTGCAATCAGATAGTCCGGTATCACAACGTCAAAGGCGATACGCTTACCACCCACTGGCGGTGCCCATGTTGGATTTGGCATGGCACAGCAATGCTCTGGCTTCCAGCCTTGGTACACATCCATGTAGAGTATTAACTTCATGCTTCCCCCAATGCTGCACGGGCAGCGTCAAGTGCAGGAAGATAGTGGGCAGGATGCACGGGGTGATAGACCCACTCCATTCCGCCCCAGATGCGTGACTTCTCGCAGGAGTGAGTAAGCGTTATAAGCGCCTCACGCAATCGTTCAATCTCCGCTGCCTGCTCTTTGACCTTGCTCCAAAGGTCATTGACTAAGTAGCTTGTTCCCATGTGCATAGACATTGGTTGCCCCGGCAACTCAAGGCAACGGAATTGAGTTACACGGCTCTCAAGGCTCTCGGCGGTTTGTGTGGTCATGTCTTTTCTTTCTGTGCTGCGATGGCAGCGTCATCACGCAAAGGGTTGCGTCCCATGCCTGCGGCTATCACTGCGTCCTTGCGGGACTTGTATGCACGCCAGAGTGCAGCATCCTTCTGAGCCGACTCAAGCTCTGCAATCAAGCTGGCGATGATGTCGGCTGCATCCCACGGGCTTATTTCTGTAACCGCACATTTGCGCAGCCGCTGCTCGACTTGCTTTGCTTGTTCAATCGTTGTCATTTCGTTCCTCTTGCTGAAATCAAACTGGCATATGGGTTGGCGTAATCCTTCCAGGCGTAGCCGCGCTTGATGCCGTTGATCAAGCTGGTGTTGACGTTGAAGCGCCTGGCCAGCACCGGACCTGATTCGGTGCTCATGCGGATCTCGCGGGCCTGGTCTATGGTCAGCTTGCCCTTGGCACGCTTGGTAGCGGCGATCTTGGCGCTGCGCAGTCGACCTTTCCAGGCGCCAAGCTTTGCGGCGTTTTTACAGATGCTGCTGATCGAGCTGGCGAACAGGTGCGCCGGGTTGACACAGCAGCGCTCATCGCAGCGGGTAGCTATGGGCTGGCGTGGCACCAGGTTGCCGCAGCACAGGCGGAACACCTCGCGGCGCACCAGTCGGCACTTCTTTCTCACCTTGATCATTGGGTGCCCGCTGGACCCCAAATATCCAGTCCATAGCAGGCACTCGCCTTCCTCCACAACGCGGTCGAGGATGTGCATCAGTTCAAGCATGTCATCAACGAAGTCGCTCATTTCCAAACTCCATTGACCTGTCCGCGCTGGATTCGGTTGTACTGCTCGGTCAGCGCGACAGTCATCAGATTCGGATTGCTGGAGCGCATGATTTCCTCGTGAAGGTCTAATGCCGGCGGGATTTCCTGCAGGCCCAATCCGTCCCAACCAAACTTTTGCGTGCGCAGATAGCGTTCTTTGCAGCGCAGCAAGGCACGTTGTGCCGTGAGGCAGGTTTCCACGCAAAACGGGTCGATTGCCTCAGATCTGACCAGTGTTGAATTCAGTGTGACGGCCAACTCATCGAAGTGATCGGTATTTGCAGTGCCGTTTTTGATGGCCTCAAACGCCAGGCGCGATGGAAGTGTGAGCTGGACCACATCCTCTTCGGTGTATGGCTCAATGCGGCCCATCACTTTGAACATGGCCATTGGGTCGGCGGTGTAACGGCGCTTGGCGCGCGAGGCATTGCGGTGGGCGGTTTTCATTTTGAGGATCCCTTTGGTGCTTTGATAAAGTAGCCAGCGCGTTCGAGCAGCTTCACCGCAGTGCGCAACTCCTCGGCTTCCTGGCGGTCGTATTCATGGTTCCAGCGGTAGTGCCCGTCTGCCAGCAGCACGCGGCCCTTCTGCATGTCGTACTTCATCAGCAGCCAGACCGTGCAGGAGCTGGGCAAGTCCAGGTCAAAAGCAATCTCTGCAGCGCTGAGCGCCCGCGTGGCCTCACGCAGCAAGACGCGGATGGAGTCGGTGCGAGTTGTCCCTGCGCACTTCTGGCGGACAGCCGGTGCAGTCGGGAAGGCAGCGCGGCAGAGAACACCGGCCATTTGTTGGAATGGATTCATGCTGCAACCCTCAGCGCGCCGGGCTCAGCGTAGTTCGCGCCCACGATGGCCTTGCTCATTGGCGGACAGACGGAATTTCCGCACATGCGTACCTGGGCAGTCTTGGTAAGCGGCCGGCCATCGGCGCCGAAGTCGATGGCATAGGACTCGGGGAAGCCTTGGGCCCGGTACAGCTCGCGCGGGGTGAGCATGCGCAGGCCAATGTCCACGATTGCGTACTCGGTTCCGTGGATCGTCACCAGTCCGAAGCGGTCCCGCGTTGTGACGGTATGCATGGGCTCCCGTAGGCCTGGGTCTTGGTCCACGCCGTAGTACGCCACCAGGAATGCTTTGACCAGCGCATGGCAGTTCTCGGTAACGGTGGTTTTCAGTGGCTCGGTGATGGCCGTATGGCCGCCGTTGCTGCTCTGGTTGTCGATGGTCACCATGGTTGATGTTGTCCAGCGTGTACGTCCATTCGCCTGCGGCAGTCATCACATACGTGCCGTAGCCGTTTGCGCTGGCTGTAGCGCTTGCCACCGGCGTTGCGGTCGCCGGGGCCCAGGTGGATCAGGTTGGCCGTGACTAGGCTGTGATGGTCCACGCTGGTGACAGTCGCCACCGGGTCGGCCATGTCTGAGCCCACCACACCGGTGTAATGCTTCGCCAGGAAGGCGGACACCAGCGCATGCTTCTGGCTGCCCACCAGAGTGCCGATAGGTTTGTGCAGGTCCAGCGCGCGCGGCGCCTGCCCTTCGCGCTCGCCGTAGCCAGTCTGGATCAGCGTTGGAACGGCCAATGCAAAGCGGTTTTCGGTGGTCTGCGTCGGCAATGGATTTCCCAGTGATGCAGTGCGGTCGTCGCCTGCACGCTTTGCAGAGTGGTACTGCACGATGAACGGCTCAGCCGCGTCTACCACGTAACGCATGATGCCCTTGGCGATGCGCCGGCACGTTGCTTCGGCCAGCGGCTTCTTGCGCTCGAAGATGCTGGGCGCCGTGATGCTCCAGTCGATGCACTCAGCCGCGGTGCGCCAGGGGTTGAGCTTCTTGGCCTTGGCCGGCAGGCTGGCCGGCGCGGCATGTGTGGCAGCGGGCCACAAAATCGGCTGACCGTCACAACGTGCCACCAGGAACAGGCGCTTGCGGATCGTGGGTGCGCCGTAGTCACAGGCGCGCAGCTCGCGCCACTCCACGGTGTAGCCCATGCCCTGCAGGCTGGATACCCAGCGCTTGAACGTCTTGCCCTTGCGCTCCGGGCATGGCCGGTTGTCAGCGCCCAGCGGTCCCCAGGTCTGGAACTCTTCGACGTTCTCCAGGCAGATCACGCGCGGGCGCACGGCCTTGGCCCACTTGCACACCACCCAGGCCAGGCTGCGGATCTTCTTGCTCACCGGCTGGCCGCCCTTGGCTTTGCTGAAGTGCTTGCAGTCCGGGCTAGCCCAGAGCAGGCCCACCGGCTGTCCGTCGGTTACCTTCACCGGGTCCACCTCAAACACATCGCTCACAAAGTGGCGCGTCTGCGGGTGGTTCGCCTGGTGCAGGCTGATCGCCTCCGGGTCATGGTTGATGGCAATGTCCACGGCGCGGCCTATGGCCTGCTCGATGCCAGTGCTGGCACCACCACCACCCGCGAAGAGGTCAATCACGAGCTCGGCATGGATAGCGAGATTGAATTGTGGGGTCAGCATTACGCAACCCTCCCGGCGAGTGCGCCGGCTGCCGCATGCAGCCTGGCATTGAACCAGCGGCGCACCACGTAACTGCGTACCACGCTGATCACGGTGAAGATCAGGCCCATGCTGAAGG
>ERZ1034363.269-NODE-269-length-37428-cov-20.433322_pt1 | contig 37428 bp, 37 predicted proteins | sample MGYA00520616_ERZ1034363 | MGnify/ENA primary metagenome ERZ1034363 (study PRJEB33736, sample SAMEA104284506) | Azolla filiculoides | biome: Urban; feature: Water surface; material: Ditch water | place: Netherlands | collected 2015-10-28 | depth 0-0.1 m ... | reverse complement strand
CGACGACGACGGTGACCGATTGGGTATTCCACGGCGATGTTTTCTGAGCTGCTGCCGTCTTTGAAAAACACTTGTATGGCGTTGGCGATAGAGCGTTTTTCTGGGTCGTGGTAATCGGTGGTGTACTGGGCTTTTTCCACGCAAGTCATTTTGGCGCGTATGGCGTCTATCCTTGGGTCGCTTGCTGCCGCGTCTTCGTAATCTTGCGCGGTTAAGTTGCCTTTTAATAAGCCTATGGTGGCCATGTATTGGATGCAGTGGTCACGGTCAGCTGGGTTATCCAATGGGCCGGTTTTATCAATAATGCGGATGGCGGATTCGTGCGTGGTGATGACGATTTTATCGATTTGCGCAATTTGCTCCATGGTTTGCACTTTGCTGCCTACTTGGGCGTGCAGTTGTATCGCGCACTCCACCGCTGTTTGTGCATGGAACTCGGCCGGGAAGGAGATTTTGAACAGCACTTGTTCCATTACATAAGAGCCATAGCTGCGTTGGAATTTAAAGGCATTGCCTTTGAACAACACATCGTAAAAGCCCCAGGTTTTGGCCGTTAAGGCTGATGGGTAACCCATCTCGCCTTGCAGCGTCATCCAAGCCAAGCGCACGGCGCGGCTAGTGGCATCGCCGGCTGCCCAAGATTTGCGTGAGCCGGTATTGGGCGAATGGCGATAGGTGCGTAAGCTTTGGCCGTCGACAAAGGCGTTGGATACGGCGTTAATGATGTCTTCTTTGTTGCCGCCTAGCAATTTGGTAACGACCGCGGTTGAGGCGATTTTAACCAAGATGACGTGGTCTAGGCCGACGCGGTTAAAGCTGTTTTCTAATGCCAGCACGCCTTGAATTTCATGCGCTTTAATCATGGCTGTCAGCACGTCTTTGATGGTGAGGGGCGCTTTGCCTTCGGCCACATTTTTACGCGACAAGTAATCCGCGCTGGCTAAAATGCCGCCTAGGTTGTCCGATGGGTGACCCCATTCTGCGGCTAACCAAGTGTCGTTAAAATCCAACCAACGTATCATGGCGCCTATGTTGAAGGCGGCTAAAATGGGATCCAATTGAAAGCTGGTGCCTGGCACTTTGGCGCCATTTGGCACCACGGTGCCGGCAATCACTGGGCCTAATAATTTGGTGCAAGCGGGGTATTCCAAGGCTTCAAAGCCACAACCCAATGTGTCCATTAAGCAGTTGCGAGCGGTGTCGTAGGCTTCGGTGGAGTCGATTTTATAATCGGCCACGTAATTGGCGATGTCGACGATGACTTGGTCGGGAGCGGGGCGTACGTTTGAAATATGAGCTGACATGATTGATAACCTTAAATAATAATAATTTTGTTGTTGATTGTGGCTGGGGCTGCGTTCACTTAGCGCTTGGCCAGTGGCACGTAATCCCGGTTATCCGGCCCGACGTATTCGGCATTGGGGCGGATGATTTTGTTGTCTATGCGCTGTTCAATCACATGCGCTACCCAGCCGCTGGTGCGCGAGATAACGAATATGGGCGTGAACATGCCGGTGGGGATGCCCATCATGTGGTAGCTGGATGCGCTGTACCAATCTAAGTTGGGGAACATTTTTTTCTCACGCCACATCACGCTTTCTATGCGGTCGGAAATATCAAACAGCGTCATGTCGCCGGCGTCGGCGCACAGTTTGCGGCTAACCGCTTTGATTGATTCATTGCGTGGGTCGGCGATGGTGTAAACCGGATGGCCAAAGCCTATGATGATTTCCTTACGTGCCATGCGCGCCAAGATGTCGGCTTCGGCTTCGTCCGCCGTTTTGTAACGCTCGATGATCTCCATCGCCGCTTCATTAGCGCCGCCGTGTTTAGCGCCACGCAGGGCGCCGATGGCACCGGTGATGCAAGAATACATATCGGACAAGGTGCCGGCAATCACACGACCGGTGAAGGTCGAAGCGTTGAATTCGTGCTCGGCGTACAACACCAATGAGGTGTTCATGGCATCGATGTGCAATTGGCTAGGCGCTTTGCCGTGTAAGACATGCAAGAAATGCGCGGCGATGCTGTCGTCGTTGGTGTTTACGTCCACGCGTTTGCCGTTGTGGCTAAAGTGGTACCAATACAGCAGAATCGAACCAAAGCAGGCGATTAAGCGGTCACCCAAATCTTGGGCGGCAACGGTGTTGCGGTCGGCCACTTCTGGCTCCAAGGTGCCTAGCATGGCGCAACCGGTGCGCATCACGTCCATAGGGTGGGTGTCTTTAGGGATTTGCTCGAGCACGGTTTTAAGCGCGGCTGGCAATTCGCGTAATTTTTTTAGTTTGGCATGGTAAGCCGCCAATTGGCTTTTGTTAGGCAGTTCGCCGTGTATCAATAAATAAGCCACTTCTTCAAAGCTGGCGTGCTTGGCTAACTCTATGATGTCGTAGCCGCGGTAGTGCAAATCGTTACCGGTGTGGCCTACTGTGCAAATTGCTGTGCTGCCAGCGGTCACGCCGGCTAAGGCCACGCCTTTTTTCTTTTTAGGCGCTTCTGCTGCTGGGGTTTGAGCCGTGGTTTGCATGACTACTTTTCTCCTTTAAAAAGGGCATCCAATTTTTGTTCAAAGGCGTGGTAACCCAAATGCTCATAAAGGTCGGCGCGCGTTTGCATTAGATCAACAACGTTCTTTTGTGTGCCGTCACGGCGCGTCGCTTGGTAAACGCTTAGGGCGGCTTGGTTCATGGCGCGGAAAGCCGATAAGGGGTAGAGCACCATGCTCACATCGGCGCCACGCAATTCGTCTACGGTGAATAAAGGCGTGCTGCCAAATTCGGTGATGTTGGCCAATACCGGCACTTTCACCGCGGCGGCAAATTGTTTATACATGGCCAATTCGGTGATGGCTTCTGGGAAGATCATGTCAGCGCCGGCTTCTGCGCAGGCACAAGCGCGATCAATGGCCGATTGCAAGCCTTCCACTGCCAGGGCGTCGGTTCTGGCCATCACGACAAAATCGTCGTAGGGTTTAGCGTCAACCGCGGCTTTAACCCGGTCGACCATTTCTTCTAGGCTGACAATGGCTTTATTCGGGCGGTGACCGCAGCGTTTGGCGCTGACTTGGTCTTCGATGTGCACCGCGGCGGCGCCAGCCTTGGCGATGCTTTTGACGCTGCGTGCGATGTTAAATGCACCGCCCCAGCCGGTATCGATGTCCACCAACAAAGGCGTGTCCACCGCGTCGGTGATGCGGCGCACGTCTATCAATACGTCTTCTAGCGTGGAGATGCCCAAATCAGGCAAACCTAGCGAGCCGGCTGCCACGCCACCACCCGACAAATACAAAGCCTTGAAGCCACTTTGGGTGGCCAGCATGGCGTGGTAGGCATTGATGGCGCCTATGATTTGTAAGGGTTTTTCGGCTTTAAGGGCGGCACGAAAGCGTGCGCCTGCGGTTGCGGCTTGTGTCATGGTGTTTACCTAATGGTCTAAGGTTAAATAAAATTAACTGAAAAATGCGGCTTGGGCTTCAGCCGGTATCGCCACTTTGGTGAGCTTGGCTTTTTGCAGGATTTCCCAGAAATAGCGGTAAGTGGCTCTGTCGTGCAATTCGCCATCGTATTGAATCGGGCCCCAATCGGCTTTTTGTGCGGCCAATAAAATATTGGCGCCGTCTTGCACTTCATCAAAATTCGGTTTCATGGCGCTGACGATGGCTTCAATTTGCGTGGGGTAAATGCTCCACATGCGTAAAAAGCCAAACTCATTGCGGGCGCGTGAGGCGTCGCTGTGGGTGGTTTCCACGTTTTTCAAATCCAAGGTGACGTTGTGTGCTGGCACCACGCCGTTAGCCAATGCGGCAGCGACCAATTCGGCTTTGGCGCGGGCTAATAAGCGGTGGTCAAATTGGCCTGGGCTGCGCATGGCGGAAGCTGGGATGGCGCCGTGGTGGCCACTGACGAAATCCATTAAGCCAAAGTCCAGCACTTGTAGCCAAGGCAGGGTGGCGATGTCGTGCACGGCTTTTAAGGCGCCGTGCGTTTCCACCAAGATGTGCACCGGTATCTCGCGGGTGATGCCATTAAAGGTCGCTACTTTTTGGATGTAGGCGATCATTTCTTTGGCTTGCGCGTGGCTGGTGCATTTAGGAATGGTGATGTAGCTCAACACTTGCCCTGCGCCGGCCACCAAGATGTCGATGTCTTGTTTCCAAGCCGGGTGCGTGTAATCGTGTATGCGTGCGCCTGCCATTTTGTGTTTGTTATCGGCGCTGGTTAAGACGCGCACTATCATGGCCGCGTGGTCGCGTTCTTGGCCGGCTTGCGCGCCGTCTTCGCAATCGCAGGTGATGTCAAACACCGGGCCTATGCTGTCTTGCATGGCCAAGGCCTTAAGGATTAATTTCTCACTGCCGGCAAAATGCTCGCAAGACGGAATGATGGGAAAGGATTTTTCCCCGCTAAATAATGCGTCGTTTGGGTGAACTAGGTTGGTCGTAGACATGGTTTTAATCCTAAGGCAAAGTTAAGCTTGTTTACGTGGCATCAGCACGGTGTAATCGAGGTCTAATACCACGTTAGGGTGGTAAGTGGTTTTTTCGCCCTGCGTCACGTGGCGGCTGCTCAAGGTATGGGCTGGCGTATTTTTCACTCCCACCATACGTAATCTAAGCGCCCCTACGTCCTCACGGTTAGGCAAGGTTTCTTTAGCCAACACCTCGGTCCAAGTGTAGATGGTGTCATCACCAAAGCTTGGGTTGCAGTGCGTGCCGGCGTTGATGGCGAGGATGGACAAGGCATTTTCCAAGCCATCGTGCGATAGGGCGCGGCAAACGGAAATGATGTGGCCACCGTACATGAGGCGTCGGCCAAAAGCAGTGGGTTTCATCATCAGCTCATCAAAATGCAAGCGGGCGTTGTTTTGATACAGTTTCGTGGCCAAGGTGTGGTCGGTGTCGCTGATGGTCATGCCGGCTGGGTGATTGATGCGTTCGCCCACTTGGTAGTCGTCCCATAGGAACGGGCCACCGGTCTGGGCGGTGTTGAATTTTCTGGCATCCAAAAAGGCCGGCACAGCCAAATCCGCACTGGCTACCGCGTCGGCTAAGCTAGGGATAACGGTAGCAGGGGCGGGGGCGTTGTGGTCTTTTTTGTGCACCATTACCCAGCGCACCCATGAAAATACCGGTTGCTGCAATTGGTTGGTTGACACCGAGCGCACGTAGACCACGCCGGATTGACCATTGGAGTTTTGTTTTAAGCCTATGACGGTGGAGCTGGTGCTCAGCGTGTCACCGGCATACACCGGTTGTAAAAAGCGCACTTCGGCATAACCCAAGTTGGCTACCGCATTGACCGATATGTCCGGCACGGTTTTACCAAAGGCGATGTGAAAAGCCAATAAATCGTCTACCGGCCGCGCGTTGTAGCCTAGAGATTGCGCCAGCGTGTCCGCTGAATGCAAGGCTTGGCGAGCGCCGGTAAGCGCCATGTATAAGGCCACTTCGCCTTCGCCTACGGTGCGTGGCGTGGCGTGCGTGATCACTTGATTGAGTTTGAAATCCTCAAAAAAGTTACCCGCACGGATTTTGTTGCTGTGTGGCGTATTAGACATGGCTTTCTTCCAAGGTGCTGATCATTTCACTTAATTTAAGTAAGCGTTCGGCGGCGCGCACATGGTGGCGTTCGACTAATTTGTCGTTGACCACCACCGTGCCTTTGCCCATTTCATTGGCGGCTTTTAAAGCGGCGATGATTTCTCTGGCGTTTTTCACTTCGCTGGCTTGCGGCGTGTAAGCATCGTTGCTGTAAGCCAATTGCGCGGGGTGCACCAAGGATTTGCCATCAAAGCCCATGTCGCGGCCCAAGCGGCAAGCGTATTCAAAGGAATGCATGTTTTTAAAATCACTGGTGATGCCGTCCACTACCGCATGACCGTAAGCGCGGGCCGCCAATATCACCAAAGATAAAGAGGTGAGGATGGCAGAGCGCTCGTGCGTCACGCGTGCGTGCAATTGCGATATCAAGTCTGAGGTCGCCATCACCATGCAAACGATGCGATCGGATGCGCTGGCAATTTCTTTAGCGTTCAGCACGGCAATTGGGCTCTCTATCATGACCATGATAGGCAAGTGACTGCCGCCGGCGGCATCCAATAAGGATAAGGCCGTCAGCACGTCTTCTTTACTTTCTATATTGGGAAACAACACCGCGTCGACTTTGGTTTTGGCCACGGCTTTGATGTCGTCTGGCCCCCATTGTGAGATTAAGTCGTTGACCCGCACCACCACTTCGCGTGAGCCGTAGCCGCCTTCGTTGACGAAGCGCACGACGTTATCGCGCGATTCTTCTTTGCACTCAACTAGCACTGGATCACCAAGATCGAGTATCACGGAGTCGGCGTGTAGGGTTCTAGCGCGCTCTAAGTAATGCGTGTTGCAGCCAGGCACATAAAGCATGGAGCGGCGTGGGCGAAAATATTGAGTCATTCGATTACCTTTATCTGGCCTATAAGTAAGGGTATTTTTTTAAGCTGAATCGATTATATAGAGAGTCATTTAAAAATGTCAATCTATATCTTATGTCTTATATAAGATATAAAATGCTAGACTATTAAAAAATAGCATGATATAAATAAGCCATTGCAAATTAGCGCTAAATGAATAGCCGGTTTTTTAGGCCATTCAATTTTGATGAGATCAACGATCATGATAGACAAACATTACAATTCGCCAAGCTACAAGCCGCTTTACGACCAGATTAAAGTCTTGTTAACGCAAAGTTTAATTGGTGGGGAATGGCGTCCTGGGGACATGATCCCCAGTGAGATTGATCTAGCGGGCCGCTATAAAGTCAGTCAAGGCACGGTCAGAAAAGCCATCGATGCCTTGGCCACGGAAAATATTTTAATTCGCCGTCAGGGTAAAGGCACTTTTGTTGCCACCCACAGTGCCGACAACATGAAGCTGCGCTTTTTGCGTTTGACCTCCATAGATGGGCAGAAAGAATTATTAAAAAACGAATTCATATCCTGCGTTAAAGGCAAGGCCGATGTGCGCATGGGGCAAGTGCTGGATTTAAAAGCCGGCGCCTCGACCATAGAGATCAAACGCTTGTTAACGTTTTCTGGTCGGCCTTTAATCTTTGATCACATCATCGTGCCGGCAGCGCCTTTTAAAGGCTTGAACGGCAACCGCGTGGAAGAGAACAACGGTTCCATGTACAGCATGTACGAATCCGAATTCGGGGTGCGCATGGTGCGGGCTGAAGAACGCTTAAAAGCCGTTGGGGCTAAAGGCGAAGTCGCCCATGCCTTAGGCTTAAAAGAGAACGAGCCTATTTTGAGCATAGAGCGCGTGTCCTTTACTTACGGCGACAAGCCCATGGAATGGCGTTTGGGTATGTGCGTGACGGACAACCACCACTACATGAACGAATTGGAATAACGATTGAATGGATGCTAAGCCTTACTTGGCTACGAGTGCAATATTAAATAAAGGTAAAAGACGATGGATGATTTAAAAAAACGTGCGCTGGATTACCACGAGTTTCCTAAACCGGGAAAATTGTCCGTTGAGTCATCCAAGCCTTGCGCCAGCCAAGACGATTTGTCCTTAGCCTACACGCCAGGCGTGGCAGTGCCGGTGCGTGAAATTAACCGCGACCCTGCTAACGCCTACCGTTACACCAACAAAGGCAATTTAGTGGCGGTGATTACCGATGGCACGGCCGTATTAGGCCTGGGTAACATGGGCCCGCTGGCGAGTAAGCCAGTGATGGAAGGCAAAGCCGTGTTGTTTAAGCATTTCGCTGGCATAGACGTGTTTGACATAGAGGTCAACGCCCCCAGCGTGGAAGCCTTCATCGAAACCGTGGTCAACATTGCGCCTACCTTTGGCGGCATTAATTTAGAAGACATTGCCGCACCGCACTGTTTCCGCATTGAAAATGAATTGCGCGCGCGTTTGGACATCCCGGTGTTTCACGACGACCAACATGGCACGGCGGTGATAGTGGCCGCGGCCTTATCCAATGCCTTGGAATTGCAAGGCAAAACATTAAGCGGCGCTAAAATTGTATTTTTAGGCGCCGGTGCAGCGGGCTGTTCTTGTGCGCGCTTGCTTAAATTAATGGGGGCGACCAACATCACCATGGTGGATAAGTCTGGCGTGCTGGATACGGCTCGCGCTGATTTGCACGATAACAACCGTCATTTAGCCGTGGCCCCAAGCGCGGCTAAGACCTTAGCCGATGTGATGCCGGGTGCCGATGTGTTTATCGGCGTGTCTGCGGCCAATGCCTTATCGGCCGATCTGCTAAAACTCATGGCAGCCAAGCCGGTGGTGTTTGCCTTGGCCAATCCCGATCCGGAAATACTGCCTAGCATCGCCCATGCCGTGCGCGATGACATTTTGATGGCGACCGGTCGTTCGGACTTCCCGAATCAAGTGAACAATGCCTTGTGCTTTCCGTATTTGTTCCGCGGCGCGTTGGATGCCAAAGCCAAGCAAATTACCGATGAAATGCAAATCGCCGCGGCGCATGCCTTGGCGGCCTTGGCACGCGAACCGGTGCCGGCGGATGTCTTGCAAGCCTATAACCTAACAAGTTTGAGTTTCGGTAAGGATTACATTATTCCTAAACCGTTTGATAAACGTTTATTAGCCCGCGTGTCCGGCGCGGTGGCGGATGCCGCTAGAGCACAACAGGCTAAGTAGTACTGACCATGAACCAAAAACTAGCTAAAAAAAATCGGCCTAAAAACCTGAATTTGTTCACCATACGTTTACCCATCAACGCCTTGGTGTCTATCTTGCATAGGGCCACCGGTTGCGCCTTGTTTATGATATTGCCGGTCATTTTATTGCTGTTGCAATGGTCTTTGCACTCGGCCGAGGAGTTGCAGTTGGTCTTGGCTTTTCTGCATTCGCCTTTTATCAAGCTGGTATTGATGGGCTTGGCTTGGGCATTTTTTCACCATTTCTTTGCCGGCATCCGTCATTTGGCGATGGACGTGCATTGGATGACTACGCTCATGAAAGCCCGTTACACCAGCAAGGTGGTGATGGTGCTGGGCTTGCTTGCCACGCTAGTGGTGAGCATTACATTGTGGCTATAAATTATGTGGATTGAACTCTTAACCAAACGTTACCCCGGCATGCGCGCATGGCTATCGCAGCGCCTAACCGGCTTGGCCATGGCGCTCTACAGCGTGCTGGCGGTGGGACGATTTTTCTATCTGGCCCCTAGCGACTACGCAGCATGGGTCGATTTTTTTCAGCCACTTTGGTGGCGTGTGCTGACCATGTTGTTCTGGTTGGCCTTAACGCTGCACGCATGGCTGGGCATACGCGATGTGTTCAAGGATTACGTGCCCAATGACACCTTGCGCAGCGTCTTATTGAAGGGCTTGGTGATCTTGCTATGGCTGTATTTGGCTTGGGCAGCTTACCTACTGTTTGCTTAATTTGTTTGCTTAATTTAATTTTTATTTAAGGTTTATGGCTTATGGCAGTTGCAACGCAAGTATTTGATGCATTGGTAGTAGGCGGCGGTGGCGCCGGTTTACGTGCCTCATTGCAGTTAGCGCAATCCGGTTTAAAAGTAGCGGTGTTGTCCAAGGTGTTTCCTACCCGTTCGCATACCGTGGCGGCGCAAGGTGGCATTGCCGCTGCGCTAGGCAACGTCGCTGATGATAAATGGTTGTGGCATATGTACGACACCATCAAGGGTTCGGATTACTTGGGTGACCAAGATGCCATCGAGTTTATGTGTAAAAACGCCGCCGCGGCCATATACGAATTGGAGCATTTTGGTATGCCGTTTGACCGCTTGGAAAACGGCAAAATATTCCAACGGCCGTTTGGCGGCATGACGCAAAATTTTGGTGAAAGCGCGATTTCTCGCACCTGTGCGGTGGCCGACAGAACCGGTCACGCTATGTTGCACACCTTGTACCAACGCAACATCCAATCCAATACCCAGTTTTTTGTCGAGTGGTTGGCCTTGGATTTATTACGCGATAAAGACGGCGACGTGCTCGGCGTCTTGGCCTTAGAAATAGAAACCGGCGAAGTGCATTGCATACGCGCTAAGGCCACCTTGTTGGCCACCGGCGGCGCCGGTCGTATTTTCAAGGCCAGCACCAATGCCTTCATCAACACCGGTGATGGCTTGGGCATGGCAGCGCGCGCCGGCATTCCTTTGCAAGACATGGAGTTTTGGCAATTCCACCCAACCGGCGTGCTCAATGCCGGCGTGTTGATTACCGAGGGCGTGCGTGGCGAAGGCGGCTATTTATTGAACAGCGAAGGCGAGCGTTTCATGGAGCGTTATGCACCGCATGCCAAAGACTTGGCCAGCCGTGACGTGGTGTCGCGTGCCATTGCTACCGAAATTAAAGCCGGCCGCGGCGTGGGTAAAAACAAAGACGCGGTGTATTTAAAACTAGACCATTTGGGTGAGGCTTTAATTAACGATAAATTGCCCGGCATACGCGAGATTGCCAAAACCTTTGCTAACGTCGATCCGGTCAAAGACCCCATCCCCATCGTGCCGACCGTGCATTACATGATGGGCGGTATCCCTACTAATTTACAAGGCCAAGTGATCGCCCCCGACGCCAGTGGCGGTCAAGCGGTGGTCAATGGCTTGTACGCAGTAGGCGAGTGCGCTTGCGTATCGGTGCATGGCGCCAACCGTTTGGGTTCTAACTCGCTATTGGATTTAGTGGTGTTCGGTCGCGCCGCCGGCGACAAGATGGTGGAAGAAGTGAAAAAAGACAACAGCCATAAACCCTTGGCCGCCGATGCCTTTGATAAGACCTTGGCTAGACTGAATCGCTTGGACACGCAAACCCAAGGCGAATCGGTTAAAGACGTGGGTGCAGCGCTACGCGAGACCATGCAAACCCATTGCGGCGTATTCCGTTTCCCGGATTTGTTGCAATCCGGTGTGGTGGAGATAGACAAAGTCGCCGAGCGGGCTAAAAACACCGTGATCACAGACAAGAGTCAGGTGTTCAATACCGCTAGGGTGGATGCCTTGGAGCTGGATAATTTAGTGGAAGTGGCCTTGGCCACCATGCACGCGGCGGAAGCCAGAACCGAAAGCCGTGGCGCGCATGCGCGTGAAGACTTTATGCAGCGCGACGATGAGAAGTGGTTGACGCATTCCTTGTACTACCGTGAGGGCCACCGTTTAAGTTACAAACCGGTGCGCTTGAAACCGCAAACCGTGGACAGCTTTGAGCCTAAAGCGCGCGTTTATTAATAGCGGCATGACATCAAGTTAAGCTTACAGAGACGATAAAAAATGAAATTTTCAATTTACCGATTCAACCCAGACGTGGATAAAAAACCGTACATGCAAGACTACGACGTGGTCTTGGAAGACAGCGATCAAATGTTGCTGGATGCCTTGTTGCGTATTAAAGATTTGGACGACAGTTTAAGCCTGCGCAAATCTTGCCGTGAAGGCGTGTGCGGTTCCGACAGCATGAACATTAACGGTAAGAATGGCCTGGCCTGCATCACCAAATTGTCTGACCTAGAAGAGCCGGTGGTGTTAAGGCCTATGCCAGGTTTGCCGGTGATACGCGACCTGGTGGTGGACATGACGCAGTTCTTTGAAAACTACAATTCGGTTAAGCCGTATTTAGTTAACAACGATGCCCCGCCTGCCACCGAGCGCCTGCAATCGCCGGCCGATAGGGCTAAGCTGGATGGCCTCTACGAATGCATATTGTGCGGTGCGTGCACCACATCTTGCCCATCATTCTGGTGGAACCCGGATAAATTTGTCGGCCCAGCCGGCTTGATGCAAGCCTACCGTTTTATGGTGGATAGCCGTGATCAAGCCTTGGACGAGCGTTTGGATAATTTGGAAGAGCCAGACCGCTTATACCGTTGCCACAACATCATGAATTGCGTGGAAGTGTGCCCTAAAAAATTGAACCCTAATGCGGCCATCGCCAACATTAAAGATTTGAAATTTGAGCAAGCGCGCGAGCATAAAAACAAAGCGAAGAAGCACATAGAAATTAAAGCGGTATAAGCCGCGCCATAACAGAAGATAAGCCCATGACGAATAGCCCAAACATGACAGACGAAGAAGTGCGCCGCTTAAGCTGGCGTTGTCGTCGCGGGCTATTGGAATTGGACATCGTCTTGCAGCGTTTCGCCGCCCATTACCTAGCCGGCTTGACGCAAGCTGAATTGGTGGCCTTGGACAACTTGTTGGATTTGCCCGATAACGAATTTTTAGACGTGGTGACCCTAAGGCTGCCAACTGCCAAGGTCCCAGCCTTGCAAGCAAAAAACTCGAACGACCAGGCGCTGCAAAGCGTGCTGGCTAAATTAAGTGCGCGTGACCAAAACGAAGGCTAATTTAGCCATCATTACATTAGTGAAAGAGCGATTATGACCAATTCAAGCAAAATCAAATGCTATAGCAACAGCGCCATGTTAGGCGAAAGCTGGCCCGGCATTCAGCTGTATTACCCACCGGTTAAATACTCGCCGGCACTGGGCATATACGAAGATTTGACGCAAGCTGCGGCCCGCATGCGCAAGCACGCGCACAACACGCAAGCGCACACCTTGATTTTTGACTTGGAAGACGGTTGCCGCCAAAAAGAAATGAGCCGCGATTTATTGCGTCAAGAGCTGCCCTTGCTGCGTAAGGTTAACCAAAAGGTGACCATCGCCATCCGGGCTAACTCTTTCCGTACCGATGAATACGAGCAGGACATGCAGTTGGTCAAGGACATGTCGGAATACATAGACGTGGTGATGTTGGCCAAAGCCGGCGAGGCCTACGGCGCGGCTGAAGTGCGTGATTTGTCTAATTTCTTAATAGAGATTAACCCTAACATCACCATACAGCCGATTATTGAGCACCCTAAATCGCTCAAAATTGCCCCAGAATTGTTGCAATACAACACGGTTAAGCACGTGGTATTTGGTATCCATGACTTTTCTAAAGCCATGGGCATACACATCACCCCAGAAAACTGGATAGAAGAATTGCAGTTCTACATGAACCACTTGATGTTTGACGCACGTATTGCCGGTAAGGGCGTGATAGGGGGCGTGGAAACCTTAATCGGCAGCAACATCATGCCGGAAAAATTCCTGGAACCGCATGACGTGCGCCGTTGGTTGGATTTGCACGGCGATAACGAGTCGCGCATCGTCTACAAGCACGCATGCCAAGAAGCGGCCATGGGCTTAACCGGTAAGCAAGTGATCCACCCCGGTCACATTCATTTATGCAAAACCGCTTACACGCCATCGCCTACCGAAGTGAACCAAAAAGTGCGCATCCTCAAAGCGGCCATCGAAGCCGATGCCTTACACGGTGGGGCGATTAAATTTGAAGGGGAGATGTTGGATCCACCTATGTTTGGTAAAGCCTTGCAAACCTTGTTGCGTGCGCATGCCTTACAAGCGATCACCCCGGAAGACAAAAACTTTGCCTTACACGTGCTGGAATTATTGCCGGCTCAAGTAATACGCCAAAACTGGCCATACGGAGCCATATTGTAGGTAGACGCAGCAGCCTGATTCGGCTGCTTGCACAAGAAACGCTAAAACGGATAGAGGATAGACCATGCAAAAATTTGAAGAATTTCCAGTCTGGCAGTGGGCCGTGCCTAAACAATTTAATATTGGCGCGGCTTGCACCGATAAGCATTTGCACACGCCGATTGCCCAGACGGTGGCCATGATAGTGGAAGACGACGCGCTGGGCACCTCGCAAATGACTTTTGCCGAATTGGCTAGCCGCACCGATCAGTTTGCCCAATTGTTGCGCAACAGTGGCGTGGCAGCAGGCGACCGAGTGCTGATCCGTTTGCCTAACAGCCTGGATTACCCGATTGCCTTTTTGGGCACCATGAAGCGTGGCGCTATTTCCGTGCCTACTTCCACCTTGCTGACCGCCGAAGAAGTGGCCTACTTGGCTAAAGATTCGACTGCCACGGTATTGGTGACAGACAAGGCAGCGTGGCCAGCTTTGCAAGACCATTTATCCAATTTGCCGAATTTAAAGCATGTTTTTCTATCCGGTGTCGGTGAGATTCAGCCGCATGCTAGCTTGCAGGTCAGCGATTTAAGCCAACAATTGGCCGCCATCAGCCATTGCGAAGGCAACCATGCCACGGCTGCCGATGACCCTGCCTACTTGGTTTACACCTCGGGCACCACCGGTTACCCCAAAGGCGTGTTGCACGCCCACCGCGCCTTGATTGGCCGTGAGCCGGCTGCTAAATATTGGTTTAATTTTGCCGAAGACCAACAAGATCGCATCATGCACTCGGGTAAATTTAACTGGACCTATGTATTGGGTACCGGCTTGATGGACCCTTTGTATTTGGGTAAAACCGTGATCGTGCACGAAGGCAAAAACGATGCCGATTTGTGGACGCGATTGATCGCTAAACACGCCGCCACCATTTTTGTTGGGGTGCCCACCATATACCGTCAAATCATTCAAAAATCGACGGCTGCTCAGGCCGATGTGCCTAGCTTGCGTCACTGCATGAGTGCCGGTGAGCATTTGTCCGACGAAGTGTTGCAGCAATGGCGTGGCCGTTTTGGACGCGATATTTTTGAAGCCGTCGGCATGAGTGAGTTCTCCTATTACTTAAGTCAAAGTGTGTTTAGACCGATACGCCCTGGTTCCGCTGGCTTTCCGCAACCCGGCCATGCCATACAGTTACTCAACCCCGACACCTTAGAAGCCGTGCCGCCAGGTGAAGAGGGCATGATATGCGTGCCCGATAGCGACCCCGGTTTGTTCTTGCGTTACTGGAATCTGGACGAAGAAACGGCCAAGTACAAGCACGATGGCTGGTTCTTTACTGGCGATTACGCGCGTTACGATGCCGACGGTTACATCTGGTTCTTGGGCCGTAAAGACGACATCATTAAGAGCTTTGGCTACCGCGTGTCACCCTATGAAATCGAACGCGTGTATAAATCGCACCCAGCGGTGGCGGATTGCGCAGCGGTGGGCGAAGAATTGGAAAAAGACAAATTATTGGTGGTCACCTACGTGATCTTGCAGCCCGATGCCACTGTCACGGCCGATGAATTATTGGCCTTTGGTAAACAGCATTTGGCGGCCTACAAAACCCCAAAAACCGTGTATTTGACCAAGGATTTCCCCCGTACCAAAAATGGTAAAATCCTACGCAAGGACATCAACAACCAAATTGCCTACGCCAAATCAGCCAGGTAAGCCAAGTTAACGCAACGCTAAAGCCAATATGACCACCATCAAACAAAACGATTTTATAGACAGCGTAGCCGATGCCCTGCAGTACATCTCCTATTACCATCCGCTGGATTACATCCAAGCTTTGGGCCGTGCTTATGAAGCCGAGCAGTCGCTGCCAGCCAAGGACGCAATTGCACAAATCTTAAGCAATTCGCGGCTGTGCGCCGAGGGCAAACGGCCGCTATGCCAAGACACCGGCATCGTCGTGGCTTTTGTGCAAATTGGCATGCAAGTAAAGTGGGACGCCCAGTTAACGGTAGAGCAAATGGTCAACGAGGGCGTGCGTCGCGCCTACACCTTGCCTGAAAATAAGCTCAGGGCCTCTATTGTCAGTGACCCAGCGGGTAAGCGCGGCAACACCAAAGACAACACCCCGGCCGTGGTGCACGTGTCCATGGTAGCGGGCGATAAGGTTGAAATAAGCATCGCCGCCAAAGGGGGCGGTTCAGAAAACAAAGCCAAACTGGCCATGCTCAATCCCAACGACAGCATAGTCGATTGGATACTGGAAGTGGTGCCTAAAATGGGTGCGGGCTGGTGCCCACCTGGCATGCTAGGCATAGGCATAGGCGGCAGCGCCGAAAAAGCCATGTTGCTGGCCAAAGAATCCTTGATGGCGCCCATAGACATACACGAATTGCAAGCGCGTGGCGCCAACAATCGCATAGAAGAATTGCGCTTGGAAATTTTTGAAAAAGTGAATGCGCTAGGCATAGGCGCCCAAGGTTTAGGCGGGCTGGCCACGGTGTTGGACGTAAAAATATTGGATTACCCGACCCATGCCGCCTCATTGCCGGTGGCGATTATTCCTAACTGCGCCGCAACGCGCCATGTGCATTTTGCATTGGATGGCAGTGGCCCGGCCCAATTAACGCCGCCTAACTTAAACGATTGGCCGCAAGTGCAGTGGGCACCCAGCAGTGCCGCCTTGAGGGTGGACTTGGATAGTGTAACGAAAGACAGCATACAGGCCTGGCAACCAGGCCAAACCCTGCTGTTAAGCGGTAAATTATTAACCGGTCGCGATGCCGCGCACAAACGCATTGCCACCATGATGGCCAAGGGCGAGCCCTTGCCGGTGGATTTTACCAATCGATTTATTTATTACGTGGGCCCGGTGGATGCGGTTGCCGACGAGGCGGTAGGGCCGGCTGGCCCGACCACGGCCACGCGCATGGACGGTTTCACCGAGATGATGTTGGGTCCTGTGGGCTTGTTGGGCATGGTCGGTAAAGCCGAGCGTGGCGATGAAACCATAGCGCTGATCGCCAAGCACCGTTCGGTGTATTTAACCGCAGTGGGCGGGGCGGCCTATTTGGTCAGCAAAGCCATTAAGAAAGCCGAAGTGTTGGCTTTTGCCGATTTGGGCATGGAAGCCATCTACGAATTTACCGTAGAAGACATGCCGGTTACGGTCGCCGTGGACAGCCATGGGGAGTCAGTGCACCAAACTGGACCGGCATTGTGGAAAGAAAAAATCGCACAGCAAGCCATACAATTGCATGTAAAGTAATGGGCAGCGCAGGATTGCGCGGACCAAGCTAGACGTAAGCTGGCCCGTTTGCCGATCAAGCAATGTTAAAAAATGACGTGGGAGAACACGCTATGCCAGCACTTAAGTTAGGCCGCAAGCTAACATTGTGTTTATTGCTGTTGCCGTGCATGGCCCACGCTACCGACTTATTGGGCTATTTGACCGATCAAGACGGTCGCTATATTGGGCCATCGGTCGCCGATAACATTGCTTTGATGGACACCGATAAAAATGGCTTTGTCGATGTATTTGAAGTGCGGGCGTTTTTAGAATTAAAGCACGGCAAGGGCTATGAAAAAGAGCTGATGGATAAAATGGAAGCCTCAGCCAAAGGCCAAAGTTGTGGCACGCCTTTTGCTAATAGTATTTACCAGTAGTGCGCCGGCCTAGGTTAACCGGGCCTAGCACCCCCGGGAAAATTAACGCAGCTAAAACCAAGTCTGGCTTGCAAATTGCTATAATCAACCCTTAACTATTAACCAAACTAAAGATTGCAAACACCATGTTAAAAGCTTATCAAATTCACGTTCAAGAACGCGCCGCACTGCAACTGCCACCTTTGCCACTCAACGCCGAACAAGTCGCGCAAGTGGTTGAATTGCTAAAAAATCCGGCGGCCGATCAAGCCGATACCTTGCTGGATTTAATTACCAATCGCACACCTGCCGGTGTGGACCAAGCCGCATACGTCAAAGCCGCATTTTTGGCTGACATTGCCAATGGCGTGGCCAAGTCACCGTTAATTAACCCGGCGCACGCGGTGCAATTGTTGTCCACCATGTTGGGCGGCTATAACGTGCAAGCCTTGGTGTCCTTGCTGGACACGCCTATGGCCGAAGCGGCCGTGGCGGCTTTAAGCAAAACCATATTGATGTTTGATGCCTTCCACGACGTGGCTGAAAAAATGCAGGCCGGTAACCCGCACGCGAAAAAACTCATCACTTCATGGGCCAATGCCGAGTGGTTTACCCAAGCGCCGGCTTTGGCCGCAGAGATTAAACTGGTGGTGTTCAAAGTTGATGGCGAGACCAATACCGATGATTTGAGCCCAGCACAAGATGCTTGGAGCCGCCCAGACATTCCTTTGCACGCCAAGGCCATGCTAATCAATAAAATGCCAGAAGGCTTGAACACCATAGCCAATTTGCAGAAAAAAGGCTTGCCTTTAGCTTATGTTGGCGATGTGGTTGGCACCGGCTCATCACGCAAGTCTGCCATCAATTCCTTGCAATGGTTTATGGGCAACGACATTCCTAACATTCCAAATAAACGCACCGGCGGCGTAATCTTGGGCAATAAAATTGCGCCCATCTTCTTTAATACCGCCGAAGATTCTGGCGCCTTGCCCATACAGTGCGACGTATCCAAAATGGCCACCGGTGACGTCATCACCTTGCAACCCTACGCGGGCAAAGTGTTAAACGAAGCCGGCCAAGAAATCGCAAGTTTTGATTTGTCGCCCGTGACTTTGCCAGACGAAGTGCGGGCCGGCGGCCGCATTGCTTTGATCATAGGCCGCGGCTTAACCACCAATGCGCGAGCCGCTTTAGGGTTGCCAGCCACCACGCAATTTATTACCGCCGTGGCGCCAAAAGACAGCGGCAAGGGTTATACCTTGGCGCAAAAAATGGTAGGCAGAGCGTGTGGCTTACCTGAAGGTCAGGGCGTGCGCCCCGGTGCCTACTGTGAACCTAAGGCCACCACCGTTGGCTCGCAAGACACCACGGGCGGCATGACCCGCGACGAGTTGAAAGAATTGGCCTGCTTGGGCTTTAGTGCCGACTTGGTCATGCAAAGCTTTTGCCACACGGCAGCCTACCCGAAACCGGTGGACATCAAATTGCAACACAGCCTGCCAGAATTCATGAGCAGTCGTGGCGGCGTCAGCTTGCGCCCAGGTGACGGCGTGATCCACTCTTGGTTAAACCGCATGGTATTGCCAGACACCGTGGGCACCGGCGGTGACTCGCACACGCGTTTCCCGATTGGTATTTCATTCCCAGCCGGCTCAGGTTTGGTGGCGTTTGCCGCGGCCATGGGCGCCATGCCGCTGGACATGCCAGAATCGGTCTTGGTGCGTTTTAAAGGCACCATGCAGCCTGGCATCACCTTGCGCGATTTGGTCAACGCCATTCCGTATGCAGCCATTAAAGCCGGCGATTTAACGGTGGGCAAGCAAGGTAAAAAGAACGTGTTTAATGGCCGCATTTTAGAAATTGAAGGCTTGCCTGATTTGAAAGTGGAGCAAGCTTTTGAGTTTGCCGACGCCTCCGCTGAACGCTCGGCCAACGGTTGTACCGTTAGGTTGAACAAAGAGCCGGTGATCGAGTTTTTAAACTCCAACATCGTGCTCATGCAAAATATGATAGAAAACGGCTACCAAGATGCACGTTCTCTACAACGCCGCATTGCCAGCATGCAAGCTTGGTTGGCTAAGCCGGAATTGCTAGAACCGGATGCCAATGCCGAGTATGCGCACGTCATTGAGATTGATTTAAACAGCATCACCGAGCCGCTGTTGGCTTGCCCGAATGACCCAGATGACATCAAGCCCTTGTCTGCGGTGGTAGGCGACAAGATAGACGAGGTCTTCATCGGTAGTTGCATGACCAACATCGGTCATTACCGTGCTGCAGCCAAGGTGTTGGAAGGCTCGGGTAACATTCCTACCCGCTTATGGATAGCGCCACCAACGCGCATGGACGAAGCGCAGTTGCGCGACGAAGGCGTCTACTCGGTATTCGGTATCGCCGGTGCGCGTACGGAAATTCCGGGTTGCTCATTGTGCATGGGTAATCAAGCTCGGGTGGCCGATAAAGCCACGGTGTTCTCCACCAGTACGCGTAACTTCGATAACCGCATGGGCATGGACGCGCGTGTGTATTTGGGTTCAGCTGAGTTGGCGGCGGTGTGTGCTAAATTGGGCCGCATTCCTAGCCATGCCGAGTACTTGGAAACCGTGGGCAATAAATTAAAAAACAGCGCGGAAATTTACAAGTATTTGAGTTTTGATCAAATGCCAGACTACGCGCTGAGCAAGGCTAACGCGAAGAAAATCATTCCCATCTCCGCAGTTTAAGATTTAGTAAACATCCTACAATACCTCTGCCTATGTGCGGCCTTTGCTTGTAAAAGGCCGCACATGGGGCTATATTTGGCGCTGTTATTTAACCCTAGAGTGACTTATGGTCAGCGTTAAGCCCCAATCCCCAGTCGACAATCCCGATGCCCATATTTTTAGCGAGGCTAGCCTAGCCGAGACGCCCAAGCGCGGTGCCTGGAAGTGGATGTTGCCTTTGACTTTGTTGTTGGCCTTGGCCGTCTATGCCGCTTGGCGTTTTGGCTGGCATGCCAAGGCCGTGACCACTGGCGTGTTGCTGGTGGCGCTGGCCTCGCATGTCTTGGCCTGGTTGTTGGCCCTGATTACCATGGTGCCCATTGTCGGCCCCTTGCTGGTTAAAGTCTTAAGCTTGTCCATCATCTGGCTGCTCAATGCCATAGGCTATTTGGTGTCCTATATCGCCATTAAGCGCGGCTATTCCAAAGACGTCATCAGCTACCGCGGGGTTACCATCGCCCTCATTACCGGCATAGTCATAGGCTTTGTCTTAGCTAATCTGGTTTAGCCCTTATCCTATGCTGGCCAAAATAAAACAAACGCGCGCTTACCACCACCTAGTGAAGCTGCGGGATTTTATGCCGGCCTTGTTCTTTTTTGGCGGCTTTGTCTGGGATGCGCTGACCATAGGGCGGCATGTCGCCGCCTTCGATTTAATCATACTGTCTGCTTATTTGTCGGCCGCTGCCGCCATATTGTATGGCTTGGGTCAGCCTGCAGTAGTTTGGCCCAGCACCTGGCCACGCTGGCTAGGCAAGCTGTATCAGCGTTTGCGCGCAGCCATGGCAAATTGGGCTAACTTGCCTTATTTCCTGCTGCAGTTTTTATTTGGCAGCATGCTCAGCCCTTTATTCATCCTGTATTTTCAGAGTGCTAGCCATGGTTTAGCCTGGGTCATGACCTTACTCTTAGGCGCTTTGTTGGTCGGCAATGAGTACATGGAGAGTAAATACCGGCAATTCACCATCAGCTGGGCGCTGTTTGGTTTTTGCGCCATGCTGTTGCTAAATTTTGCCTTGCCGTTTTTGTTGGGCAGCATCCATGCCGCGTGGTTTTATTTAAGCACCCTGTTGGGGGCGAGCTTAGCCTACGGTTTATATAAAAAAACGCGCAAACACAACGGCAATATCAAGCCGGTTTGGCTGATCGCATTGCTATTAATGTTGGCCTACCGCTTTGATGTGATTCCGCCTGTGCCCTTGGTTAAGCGTGATTTAGCGGTGGCGTATGCCTTAACGAAAGTGGGTGGGGAATACCAATTGAGTCAGCAACCGTCGTCTTGGTGGGTGTTTTGGCGTAAAACCAGTAACGATTTAGAGGTCACGGCAGGGCAGCGCGTGTATTTCTTTTCGTCGGTGTTTGCGCCTGGCGGCCTTAACACCCGACTCTACCATCGCTGGCAATGGCACGATGAAAAACGCGGCTGGCAAACCCAATCTCGCATAGGCTACAGCTTGGCCGGAGGCCGTGAAAACGGCTTTCGAGGCTACACCTACAAACAGGGTTTACAGGCTGGCGATTGGCGGGTGAGTGTGGAAACGGAAAACAATAAAACCGTGGCGGTGCATGAATTCAGCGTGGCGCAGGTGCAAACACCGGCCACGCCGATCAAGATAGCCTACTAATGTTGTTGGTCTGAGTGGCTCATGAGTTTGTCTATGTAAGCAATCGACACGGCCGACACGACAAAAGTCATGTGTATGATGGTTTGCCATAGCAACACTTTGTCGGTTAAATTTTCGGCATTGATAAACGTTTTTAGCAAGTGTATGGATGAAATGCCGATGATGGCTGTCGCCAATTTTACTTTTAATAGATTGGCATTCACGTGCGATAACCAATCCGGTTCGTCCGGGTGACCTTCAAGATTTAAGCGCGAAACAAAGGTTTCGTAGCCGCCCACGATCACCATGATCAGCAAGTTTGAAATCATCACCACGTCAATTAAGCCTAGCACTATCAACATGATGTGCGCTTCTTCCAAGGCGTTGGCGGTGGCCACCAAGTGCACCAATTCCACGCCAAAGAAAAACACGTAAACCGCCTGCGCAACGATCAAGCCTAGATACAACGGTAATTGCAACCAGCGGCTGCCAAATAAAATATTGGTCATCATGCTTTTTTGTTTGTATTGCACGGTCGATACGGGTTTTTTAGTTTGCATAGAGTGCTCGATTGCTCAGGTTAAAAAGAGGTTTAATTGTATCAGCAAAAATGCGTTAAGCCATTTCATGATCAAGCGTGAAATGCGCGCTGTCATCCAGGGCCAATAACTGGCAAAGACTGGGTAGTGTCGCTGCTAAATCCTTGGCCAAAGTCCAAGGCGGATTAAGAATAAATAAGCCGCTGCCATGCATGCCGTAGCCATCAGTATTAGGCGCGTGTATAGACAGACTCACGTGCAGCCAGTTAGGTGCTTGCAAGTCCATTAATTCCTGGATCATTTGGCCCGGTTCTGGCCGTTGCAGTATCGGGTACCAAATAAGGTAAGTGCCGCTAGCAAAACGCTTAAGGCTGTCTTTAACTAAGGCGACCACGCGTTGGTAATCTTGCTTGTCTTCGTAGGGCGGGTCTATCAATGCCACCGCGCGTCGGGGTGGCGGTGGCAAGCAGGCTTTGATGCCAGCAAAGCCATCTTGTTGGGCGATCTGCACTTGTTTAGCCTGCCCATTGAAATTGGCCGTGAGCAAGGCGTGGTCGCTGGGGTGCAGCTCAAACAAGCGCATTTTGTCATCGGCACGCAATAAGGCCTGGGCCAACAGCGGGGAGCCTGGGTAGAAATCCAGTTCGCCGTGGTTAAAGCTTTTAATCAATGCCACAAAATCGACTAAGGCCGGCGCTAATTGCTCGGCCGCCATGAGCTTGGCTATGCCTTGCTCAAACTCGGCATTCTGACTGGCGTAGCCGTCCTTGAGTTGGTACAAGCCGGCCCCGGCATGCGTGTCTATATACCAATACGGTTTGTCTTTTTGCTTCATGTAAGCGAGCACCAGGCTGAGCACGTAGTGTTTAAGAACGTCAGCGTGGTTGCCTGCGTGAAACGCGTGTCGGTAGCTAAGCATAAAAGGTTTCCATAAGATGCAGCATTATAAATTAAGCTGCAATCGATACGCTTGTGACCATGCATTTTTCACGATAAAAATGCGCAATAAAATGAATTTCGGTTAGCATTTCATTTATGACGCATCCCCCACATACGCACGACCACGGCGGTCACCACGCCCACCACCATTACCTAGTGCCGTTTGCACTGATTTTCTTGTTTGCCATCATTGAGGCAGTAGGTGGCTGGTATACCGGTTCGCTGGCCTTGATAAGCGATGCCGGCCATATGTTCTCGGATGTCGCGGCATTGGGCCTAGCCTGGTTGGCGGCAATACTCGCCAGTAAACCCAAGGTGGCACGCCATGCCTCCGGCGTCAGCTATGCCGAATTGGCCGTGGCCATGATTAATGCGCTAACCATGTTGCTGGTCATAAGCTGGGTCATTATTGAGGCCATTGCGCGATTTAAACAGCCGCATGCGGTTGAAGGTTTGGGCTTAACCCTGATTGCCAGCTTGGGTTTAATCGTTAATTTAATTGTGGCTAAGCAACTGCATCAGCAAAGCCTGCAGCACGGCGAAAGTTTAAATAACCGTGCGGCATTTTTGCACGTGATGGGTGATTTGCTTGGCTCTATCGCGGCTGTGGTGGCCGGCTTAGTGGTGTATTTCACCGGTTGGACGCCTATAGACCCGATCTTATCTTTGTTTATTTCGGTTTTGCTCTTGCTGTTCACCTTCAATTTGTTGCGTGACCTTGCGCGCACCTTATTCGGCGGCCGTGCGCCCCAGGCTTGGGGGCATGCTGAGCACGAGCATGATCACGGGCATGATCACTAAACAGCACCAGAGTTTATTTCAGCAATCGCTGGCGCATTTTTCCGACTGCGAACATTACCGCTATTGGTTGCGCCGCGATTGGGATGTGTCGCTGCCGGCCATCGCATTTTTAATGCTCAATCCCAGCACGGCCGATGAAGTGGTTAACGATCCCACCATAGAGCGCTGCCAGCGCCGCGCCATCGCCATGGGCTACGGCAGCATGATCATCGTTAACTTATTTCCGTTTCGCTTAACCGATTCCACCTTGTTGCATACCGCCGATAATTTACTGGGCGACAGCGTTGAGGCCGATGACTGCATCCTGCGCGCGGTTGCCTTGGCCGACGTCACGGTCTGCGGTTGGGGTAAGCATGCCTTAGCCGCCCCTAGGGCACAGCATGTGCTGGCCTTAGTCAAAGCCGCCGGTTTGCAACACAAGGTAATGTGTTTGCAATTAAACAAAGACGGCAGCCCACAACACCCGCTTTACATAGGCTATGCTAAGACCCCAGAACCCTTTGCCATCCCTTAAGGAGAAACACCATGCCCTACGTCAACATTAAATTAGCCGGTAGCGTGACGCGTGAACAAAAAGCGCAGATTGCCAAGGAGTTTACCGAAACATTGGAGCGGGTAGCGCACAAGCCTGCTTCTTACACCTACATCACTTTTGAAGAAGTGAGCTATGAAGATTGGGCCATTGCCGGCAGCTTGTTAGCCGATGCTTGAATCCCGTTTGCAAAAGCCGGCTAGGTCGGGTGGTAGAATGCATCCATGAAAACACCCGCGCGCTTAGCATCCCTTTTAGAAGACGGCCTGATAGATGAGGTCTTGCGCCAATTAATGAGCGGTAAGGAAGCCACCGTTTACGTGGTGCGTTGTGGCGAGGAGGTGCGCTGCGCCAAAGTTTACAAAGAAGCCAATAAGCGCAGCTTTAGGCAAAGCGTGGATTACACCGAAGGCCGCCGGGTTAAAAACAGCCGGCAAGGTCGTGCCATGGCTAAGGGCTCGAAATTTGGTCGCGAGTCGCAAGAAGCCGCTTGGCAGAGTGCCGAAGTGGATGCTTTATACCAGTTGGCTGATGCCGGGGTCAGTGTGCCGGTGCCGTATAACTTTTATGAGGGCGTGTTGCTCATGGAGTTGGTGGTGGACGCCGATGGCCATGCTGCGCCAAGGTTGAATGACATCAGCTTGACCGCCGAGCAAGCGCGTTTGCATCATCAAGGCTTAATCCAAGAGGTGGTGCGCATGCTTTGTGCCGGCATCGTGCACGGCGATCTGTCTGAATTCAATATTTTAATGAGCGAGCGTGGGCCGGTTATTATCGATTTGCCGCAAGCAGTGGATGCGGCAGCCAACAACAACGCGCGCGAGATGTTGGAACGCGACGTGAATAATTTAAAAGATTACTTTGGGCATTTTGCCCCAGACTTGCTCAGCAGCGAATACGCCAAGGAGATGTGGGCCTTATACGCCCGCGGCGACCTAAAGCCGGATACGGCGCTGACCGGGCGTTTTCATGTCAGCCATAAGGCGGTGGATTTAAAAGGCGTGATGCGCGAAATTGAGGACACGAAAAAAGCCGAAGCCGCCCGCCTAATCCGTCTGGCTGAAGCGAAAGCCGATCCGCTGCTATAAGATCGGCCATCCCTTATGTTTGACGCTAAACCTATTTTAAAAACTTTACCGAATCTGCCTGGCGTCTACCGCATGCTCAACGCCAGCGACGAGGTGATTTACGTAGGCAAAGCCAAAGACCTAAAAAAACGCGTGTCGTCTTACTTTAATAAAAACCTGCCCAGCCCACGCACGCGCTTGATGGTGAGCCACATCGCCAATATCGTCACCACCGTGACCCACAATGAAGCGGAAGCCTTGTTGCTGGAAAACAATTTAATCAAAAGCTTGATGCCGCGTTACAACGTCTTGTTTAGGGACGACAAAACCTACCCCTACATCGCGCTAAGTGCCGACCCGCAACCGCGTTTGGCTTTTCATCGCGGCACGCAACGCAAGGGTGCGCAATATTTTGGGCCTTTCCCCAACGCGGTGGCCGTGCGCGAGAGCATACAGTTGCTGCAAAAAGTCTTTAAATTGCGCACCTGTGAAAACAGCGTGTTCAGCAATCGCAGTCGACCTTGTTTGCAACATCAAATTGAGCGTTGCACGGCACCTTGCGTGGGCTTGATTAGCGATGCCGACTACCGCAATGACGTGGAACAGGCTGCGTTGTTTTTGCAAGGTAAAACCAATGAAGTGATCGATACGCTGGCCGAGCAGATGAATGTAGCCGCCAGCAATTTAGCCTATGAACAAGCCGCGCTGATTCGCGATCGCATGCAGGCCTTGCGTCAGGTGCAAGCCAAGCAGTTTGTCAGTGATTTTAACGTGGCTGATGCCGACGTCATTGCCTGCGCCGAACTGCAAGGCCAGCATTGCATCAATTTGGTCATGGTGCGTGGTGGTCGGCATTTGGGTGACCGCAGTTACATGCCAAAAAACACCGATGGCGAGAGTTTAGAAACCACCGTGCTGGCGTTTTTGGCGCAGCATTACGTGGCGCAAAATACCCCGCCCTTAATCGTGTTGGGCATCAAGGTAGACGGCAGTTTGTTGGAGCAGGTGTTAAGCGAGCAAGCCGGTCGCAAGGTCAAGATCAACAGCAATGCCATAGGCGATAAACGCGTTTGGTTAAAAATGGCACAGACCAACGCCGAGTTAGCCTTAAGCCAGCGTGCCGCCAGTGCGGCCAATCAAAGTGCGAAATTGCTGGCCCTGCACGAGGCTTTGAATCTGCCCGACAGCACCCAGCGCATAGAATGTTTTGATATCAGCCATACCATGGGCGAGGCCACCATAGGCAGTTGCGTGGTGTTCGATAGGGGTGACATGCAAAACAGCGAGTACCGTCGCTATAACGTTACCGGCATTACCCCGGGCGACGATTATGCCGCCATGCGTGACGTGCTGACACGCCGCTATAAAAAAGTGGCGGCCGGGGAGGGGGTGCGACCGGATCTTATATTCATCGATGGCGGTAAAGGCCAATTATCGGTGGCGGTTGAGGTGATGGCCGAGGTCGGTTTGTCCGACATTTTGCTAGTGGGTATCGCCAAAGGCGAAGCGCGCAAGCCCGGTTTGGAGACCATGATATTCTCGGACACCGGTGAAATGCTTAACTTGGAAAAAGACAACAAAGGCCTGCATTTGCTGCAACAAATTCGCGACGAAGCCCACCGTTTTGCCATCACTGGCCACAGGGCGAAGCGGGCAAAAGCGCGCATGCATTCCAGCTTGGAAGACATAGAAGGCATAGGCGCCAAACGCCGCAAAGCCTTGTTGACCCGCTTTGGTGGCTTGGATGCGATAAAAAATGCTAGTATGGACGAGTTGGCGCAAGTGGAAGGCATTAGCCCGAGCTTGGCCGAAAAAATCTACGGAGAATTGCATTAATGAGCGGCACATTGAATAGAGCGAGGCAGTAAATGAAGCCCAATATTCCTACCATGTTGACTTGGTTGCGCATCCTGTTGATTCCGGTTTTTGTCGGTGCGTTTTACTGGCCGGAAAATTTACACAAATTAAGCGCCATGCCCTCGCATTGGGTAAACGTGTTTGCCACCAGTGTGTTTGCCATTGCCGCCATTACCGATTGGTTGGACGGCTATCTGGCCCGTAGGCTAAATCAAACCTCTTCATTTGGTGCTTTCTTAGACCCGGTGGCGGATAAGTTAATGGTGGCCGCCGCATTAATCGTCTTGGTGGAATTTGGTCGGGTCGGCGCCATTGTTTCTTTAATCATCATAGGTCGCGAGATTGCCATCAGCGCCTTGCGCGAGTGGATGGCCGGTGAAGGTCAGCGCAGCAGCGTGGGCGTGGCCATGATAGGCAAAGTGAAAACCTTTGTGCAAATGGCCGCCATTTTATTCTTGCTGTATTGGGATGACTTGGACTTAGGCCCGCTTGGTATTTTCTCCACCAAAGATTGGGGTCACGTGCTCATCGTTGCGGCTGCGATTTTGACATTGCTATCAATGGCTTATTATCTAAAAGCCGCTTGGCCTAAATTAAAAGGCAAATAAATAAGCGCTAGCCTCGTGTTATGTCTTGACGCTATAGATAAAATCGCTATAATGGCGCCTGTCTTAACGACGCGGGAATAGCTCAGCTGGTAGAGCGATACCTTGCCAAGGTATAGGTCGCGAGTTCGAGTCTCGTTTCCCGCTCCACGAATTTAGTAAATTGGCGTATTACGGCGAATGCAACCATGCTTTCGCCGTTTTAGTTTCAGCCGGTACAAAGAATCAGCGTTCTAGCTTATTCTGACCCACATGGCGCGATAGCAAAGCGGTTATGCCGCGGCCTGCAAAGCCGTTTAGACCAGTTCGACTCTGGTTCGCGCCTCCAAATCTTCCCTTGTTTTGCCTAAGCTTTAGTCTGGTCTCGCATTTTTCGCTTTGAGTTAATCCTAGTGCGACGGCTTCGTGCGATAATTTAGCCACCATGAATGCGTACATCGCTGAGGAAATACCCCATGACAATCCCACTTAAAGGCATGATTTTAGCCGCCGGCCAAGGCACGCGCGTGCGTCCCCTGACTAAGGACATGCCCAAACCCATGATCCCTATCTTAGGTAAACCGGTCATGGAATACCTGATAGAGCATTTGGCGCGTCATGGCGTAAAAGAAATCATGGTCAATGTGGCGCATTTGAATAGAAAAATCGAACAGTATTTTTCCAATGGCCAGCGTTGGGGCGTGCAAATTGGTTATTCCTACGAGGGCAATTTTCAACACGGCGAGCTCACTGCCAGCCCGGTAGGCTCAGCCGGCGGCATGCGCCGTATACAAGACTTTGGCGGGTTTTTTGATCAAACCACCATCGTGCTATGCGGCGATGCGCTGATTGATTTAGACATCACGGCGGCCTTGCAGGAGCACAAGAAAAAACGTGCATTGGTCAGCGTGGTCACCATGCAAGTGCCGCAGGCCGAGGTGGCCAATTACGGCATCGTCGAAACCGATGAAGACGGCAGGGTGGTGTCGTTTCAAGAAAAACCGCAACCATCTGCAGCGCGGTCTAATTTAGCCAGCACCGGCATTTACTTTTTTGAACCGGCCGCGCTCAATTTAATTCCGGCCAATCAAAACTTCGATATTGGTAGCCAATTGTTTCCCTTGTTAGTGGAAAAAAATCTGCCGTTTTACGCGCAGAATCGCCACTATAACTGGATAGACATAGGCCGTATTTCCGACTACTGGGAAGTGTTGCAGCGCGTGTTGCGCGGCGAGATATCCTACATGAAAATGCCTGGCACCGAAGTGCGGCCAGGTATATGGGTGGGCCTTAATACTCGCATAGATTGGGACAAGGTCAACATCACCGGCCCGGTCTACATCGATTCTGGCACGCAGATAGAAGCGGGCGCCGAGATCGTTGGCCCGTGTTGGATTTCACACGGCTCGCGCATAGGTAAAAATGCCAAAGTCATCCGCTCCATTTTGTTCGAATACACCGGCATCAGTGACCAAGCTGTTGCCGACGAGATGATAGTCTCAGCCAGTTATTGTGTGGATAGGGCTGGCGTCACATACTACTTAGGCGATGACCGCTGCCCATTGCGTTGGGGCGACGCCAGACGCTAGTGACTAAGATGCCGGCAAATCGCACAGGCCGGCAGTTATGCACTATAATGCCTGCGTTTTAAAACATATCCAATTCGGAAGAGTGGCTGAGCGGTTGAAGGCACCACCCTGGAAAGGTGGCACAGGGGCAACTCTGTCGCGGGTTCGAATCCCGCCTCTTCCGCCAATCAATTCATTGATGCAGTAAGCTTCAGCTAAAACCACCTTAGGGTGGTTTTTTGTTGCCTGATCCTACTGGGCATTGAAAGGCCACTAAGGGCCAACAGCGGAAGTCTAACAATTAAAACTAAACGGCAACTATCTGCACAAAGCCGCCATTTAGTTTTGGGCAATTAATTTAGAAACTAGGACAGAGCAATAATATATAAATTTAAAATTAAATTTCTAGGCATTAAAAGCACGTTTCAACCGTTGTATACCAGTCGTAAGCTCGGCAGTATTAAGGCTGCCGAAACCAAGCCTGATTGCATTAATTACGATAGGAGATTCAGAAAACAATGGCGCTGGAAGGATTCTTACTTTTTCAAATAATGCTTTTTGAACTAACTTGTTTACATCAATATCGTCATTCAAACGAAGCCAAATAGCCAAGCCACCATTAGGCGAATCAAAACTTACAAATTCACCCAGCTCTTTTTGTAGTAAATCGATTAAAACATTGCGGCGCTCGTTGTAAACTTTTAAGGTTCTCCGAATGTGACGCTTAATCTCACCTGATTCCATTAATGCCGCCACAGCAAGCTCCGTAACGGAGTTGCCTTGCCGATCTATAAGCATCACTTCGGATGCACATTGATTGATGATCTCTTTAGACGCAACTAGATAGCCAACTCTTAGACCAGGAGCCAGTACTTTTGAAAGAGATCCTACATAAATCACCCTACCTGCATGGTTACTGCTAGCTAGCGGAAATACTGGGTGGTGGTGAAAATGGAATTCGTGGTCATAATCATCTTCAACAATTACAAAATCATATTGCTCCGCCAGCATTAATAGCTTCAATCTTCGCTCTGCAGTCATCATGACCGTGGTCGGGAACTGATGGTGCGGCGTAACATATATCGCACTAATCGGATATTTTTTGCATAACACTTCAAGTTCATTGATGTTAATGCCATTTTGATCTAAACCTACAGTAAGGATTTTTGCACCGCATGATCTAAATGCTTCACGTGCTGGCGGATAGCTAAGGTTTTCAACAACCACATATTCATTTGTTTTGGCTAAAACGCGTGCGGCTAGAAATATCCCCATTTGGCTGCCACGAGCAATACAAATATTATCTATATCTACATTTAATCCCCGCTCCATATTCAGCATTTCAACAATGGCATGGCGCAAGTTCAGCATTCCCTTAGGATCGCCATAGCCGAGTTTATTATTTCTTATTGGTTCTATTAGGGCGCGTCGAAAAGCTTTAGAAATTGTCCCAAATGGAATGAGTCGTGTATCTGGAATGCCATCATTAAAGTCAATAATATGGGCAATATTTTCCGCCTCAATGGTTGAAGCATATTTTGCAAGTATTGGAGTAGGAATCTCCGTTACACGTTGCTTTAAATCTTCATTGCTTTGGTTGGGTGGTGAAAAATACGGAAGCTTAGCTGAAACAAACGTGCCGCGCCGACTTTCTGAAGTAAGCCATCCTTGAGCAATCAATTCATCGTATGCAAGCACTATAGTTTTTCTATTCACTTTCAAGCTATCGGCAAGCTCTCGACTACCTGGCATGACGGCAGACGGCACTAATCGTCCGCGTTGGATTTCATTAATAATTTGTTGTGCAATTTGCAAGTAGACCACCACCCCAGAGGATTTGGTGATATGTAAGTTGAGATCCCAAGAACGTAACATTTATATTAATCCCCATAATTTCTGGATTACTGAGCATCATTATCTCACTTAAATTCACTGGACCAGTGAAATAGTTAAATCTGGACGCCTGAGATGTAATTGCGCTCTGTTACATTGCTGTAACGATTTGTTACAAGCAGTAAGACGTTGCCCATAAATGAGTGATGCTGCTCACACATCATCTTGATTCATCCTTAAAACTGTTGAAGATAAACAAAGGAATTTTTATGTCACCACCATTAGACGCTCAACTTACCGACGTGCGTGCACACGCATTAAAACTTGAAGATGAAGTGAATAAAGTGATTGTCGGGCAAAGCAAGGCCATTCGCTTGATGAATACGGCTATTTTTGCGCGTGGGCATGTTTTATTAGATGGCGGGGTGGGCGTAGGTAAAACTACTCTGTTGCAATCCATTGCACGGGGTATTGGCGGGGCTTATGAGCGTATCGAAGGTACAGTAGACCTAATGCCAAATGATTTAATTTATCACACATATCTAGGTGATGATGGTCGTCCAAAAATTGATGAAGGTCCGTTATTGCGTGCAGGCGAAAATTTATCTGTGTTCTTTTTTAACGAAATCAACCGTGCACGTCCACAAGTACACGCCTTAATGTTGCGTGTGATGGCAGAGCGTCATGTGAGTGCATTTAAAAAAGAATATCGCTTGCCACACATGATTGTGTTTGCTGACCGTAACCAAGTCGAAAAGAATGAAACGTTTGAAATCCCGTCTGCTGCGCGCGATCGTTTTATGATGGAAATTCCAATTGAGATTCCGACAGACCGAGACATGAAAAAATCGCTGGTATTTAACACTAAGTTTCAAAATGCAGAAAAACTTACCCAGCAAGTGGAAAGTGGAATTTTACATTTTGACCAACTCAATGCGTTTTCTGAAGCTTTGCAAAAGCATATTAAATCAAGCGATGTTCTGGAGGAATATGCACTAGATTTATGGGATGCCACACAGCACCCAGAAAAATTTGGTGTAAAAATGGAAAGTGTTGATGTCGCTCGCGTAGTGCAAGCAGGCGCGAGTCCACGCGGGATGGGCATGTTAATGAAAGCGGCGCGTGTGAATGCGTGGCTCAATAATCGCGATAGCATGTTTCCTGAAGATATTCATGCGGTGTTTCATGAAGTCATCTCTCATCGTTTGGTATTTAATAGTATGTATGAAAACCGCAGAACCGCACTGGCACGTGAACTTACGACTAATATTATGAGTACAGTGGCTGTGCCTAGCCCGACCTTTAGTAAAGCGGCCTAAATTCATGAGTTTAGCTATACGCAACGCATCGGATGCTTCGTACGCCAAACCTTTTGAGTACATTGTTTCGTGGAAGTCTGCCAGCCTGCAATTAGGCGAGCATCGCGGTACGCAGCGCGGTATGGGGTTGGATTATCGCGGTAATGTTAATTTTGTGGATTACCCAGATGCAAGACGCATGGATATTCGCCAAACCATGCGCGATCCGTTTGAGCAAGTGCAGGTGCGACAGTTTAACCAAGAAAGCACTACACCCATTTATGCTGTGTGCGATTTGTCGAGCTCTATGCAGTTTAAAGGCAAACAGCGCAAATTAGATAAAGCCATTGAAATCGCCACTGCGGTGGCAAATTCCGCCTACCAAGCGGGTGATGTATTTAGTTTTATCGGCTACAACGACCATGTGCTGGAAGATTTCACCTTGCCTTTAAGCCGCAATTTACATCAATCTAAAGAAGCTATCGCTCAGCTACACGATTATCAAAAAATGCGCGTAGGTGCAGAAGGTATCACCGATGTGCCTAATTTTTTAGGCCAAAGTCGTGGCTTGCTGTTTTGGCTTTCAGACTTCCACATGCCGCTTGATGTGATTGAGCAAACGCTCACCGCCATGTCGGCGCATCAAGTGATTCCCATCGTGTTGTGGGATGACGAAGAATACAAAAAACTACCTAAATTTGGTTTTGGCACCATGATAGATCCTGAAACAGGCTTGAATAAAACCCTGTTTTTTCGTTATGAAGTCAGAGCGAAGTTTATCACCGCGTTTAATGAACGTAGACATGCGCTTGAAGCCTTATTTTTAAAATTTGAAAGTCCGGCATTGTTTATGCACGCTGATTACAAGCCTGAAACAGTCACGCATTATTTTGAACATAATATGAGCCTATAAAGATGACGAAACTAATTTTAAAACTAGGCGTAACAGCATTGTTGGCGGGTTTATTGTTAACCAGTTTCATGTTAAATGCTGCCGAAGAAGCGAGAACTGCAAAACTCGTTTCGCTCATTAACCCTACCCAAACATACGGCGTGAGGATTGGTGATAAGTTAAGCCGAAAACTCGTATTAGATGTGCCTGCGCCTTTCAAAATTTCAGATAGTGCCTTTCCCAAAAAAGGCAGCAAGAATAATGAAATTGAATTGGTTGAAGTGGGTGTCATTACAGATCAACAAAAAGAAAATACGCGCTATACCATAAATTTAACTTACCAAATATTCACTAGCTCAAGCAACCCTACAGTGATGCAATTGCCAGTAGAAAAATTAAGCCTCACGGGTGGCGCAAAATCGGAGGCACTACAAATCCCTGCTTGGAGTTTTTGGTTTTCCCCTATTGTCACTGGCGGCATAGATGCAGCACAAAAAAACATTCATCCCGAAGCCACCCCCCCATTGGTGGATGTTAGTGTGCATAAAACGCGGTTTGCAGTATTTGTTAGTTTGCTCGCCGTCAGCTTACTCGCTCTGTTGTATCTGAATGCAGATGGCAATTGGTTGCCGTTTATGGGAGGGGCATTTGCTAAAGCGCATCGACAATTAAAACGCCTTACTAAATTAAGCGGCGCAAAAACGGCGGTGGAAGAAAAGCAAGCCTTAGTTTATATCCATCAAGCGTTTAATCAGCATTTCGGGGCGAATATGTTTGCTAGTGACATTGAACCGTTTGTGGCTAAGCGCTCTAGTTTTAAAAAAATGCAAGCCGAAATTGCACAATTTTTTGACGAATCTAACCAATCTTTATACGCGGTTGAACTACGAAATAGCCCAAAAATTATTGCTGACCTAGTGCAACTCAGCAAGGAGTTACGCGCTTGTGAGCGGGGGGTTTAATGAATCTTCTGACTCCCTGGGCATTATTGTTATTGCCCCTCGCATTACTACCCTTTTGGCTTAAAGGTCATCAGGGTAAAGTTTATACTTGGTTGGAGTTGATGCCCGAAGATAAGCTTTCGGATAGGCTCAATTTAGCAATTAAAGTCACTACATCCTTGTTGTTGGTAAGCATTGTATTGGCTTTGACCAGCCCACACGGGCATGATGAAAAGATACAACGCATCGGTAAAGGCGCACAAACCGTCATGGTGATAGACCGAAGCGTGAGTATGGATCATCCTTTTGCAGGTGACAACTCAGGTCACGTGGCGGAGATTAAATCTGTTACGGCGCGGCGCATAATCACTCAATTTATTGATTCGCGCCCAGATGACATGATGGGTGTGGTAGGTTTTACCAACTCTGCTTTATATGGCGTAAAAATCACAACTAATCGTGATGCGATACACTCAGCGATATTGGCAGCGACAAGTCCTTCGTTGAATCAAACCAATATAGGTGCAGGTTTAACTGAGGGGGTGGGTTTATTCGACAAAATTGAGAATTCGGGTTCGCGCACCATTATTTTACTTTCAGATGGGGCAGGTAAACTCAGTCCACGTGTGAAATATCTTTTAAGCAATCGTTTAAAAGAACGAAAACTGAGTATTTACTGGATTATGTTGCGTGAACCTGGTGAGCCAAGTATTTTTTCAACGGAAGAGTATGAAGAAGATCGCGTGCCAAATTCAATCGTGCTACACAAATATTTTCAGGCACTAGGCTTAACCTATAAAGCTTATGAAGCAGATAATCCTGAAACCTTGCAATCCGCCATCAGCGACATTAATGCCCGCGAGAAAAAAGCCATTAAGTACTTTGAAACCATTGCTGGGTATGACTATTCCCGAGTGTTTATTATCATCGCCTTAATATTGGGCTTACTGCTATTGGCGATTAAAAATTTAAGAATTCATGATTAAGAGGCACAAGAATGAAGAAACATGCCATAAACCGTAAAAACCAATTGCTCATTTTATTACTGCTAGGGGGCTCGATAGGCGCTGCCTACGAAGGCTATCAATTGAACAAGATTAGCAAGGTCAATCATGCGTTGCGCACAGGTGAAGTGTTTAATGGTGAAAGTTACCCCTTTCATAAAAAGTTTTCTGATGCCTATCAACAAGGGAAAACGGGTAATTTCAAGCATGCTGTACAAGGCTTTGGGCAAACTTTAGAACTGGCAAATAAAAAAAGTGAGCAAGTTTTTGAGGTGAGCAATGTGCTTAAATCAAACATTCACTACAATATGGGTAACAATTTATTCCGTTCAGGGTTACAGCGCTTAGTCACTGCAGAAGGTGAAATTCAAGAGGAGGCAAAATTTGACTACCTGCAAGCCAAAGCTTCTTACGAGCAAGCATTGAAGCTGGATCCCTCTTCACGCGCAGCCAAATTTAATCTGAGTTTATTGTTAGGAGTGATTCCTGGCAATATCAAAACCGTGCCGCAAGACCCATCAGGTATGGAAATCAGTAATTTGCCACAGGGTTTGCCATGAATAAAATCTTAACTCTCTTAAAAGAGCATTATGAAACTGTGTTGCTAACATTGGCCTCACTGCTCTTGTTGCTTGCGTTAATTAAACCGCAAATTCAACTTAAGCAAGAAGTGCATAACTACTTACTTGTTGCCGATGTGTCACAAAGCATGAATGCTGAAGACATGAAATTAAACAACCAACCTGTGAGCAGACTGGCTTACACGCAACATATGATGAAAGAAGTAGTAAAAACCTCCCCCTGTGGCACTTATATAGGCCTCGGCATCTTTGCCGCAGAAAACGTGGCCTTATTATCTATGCCATTAGAAGTGTGTAAAAACTATGACGTTATCAATGATATTATTGACCACTTGGAATGGCGCATGGCGTGGAGTGGCAACAGTCGCATGACGTTTGGTATAAAAGCGGCAGAAGCAACTTTCGAGTATCTAAATATCCCCGCGCAAATGCTCTTTTTTACCGATGGGGACGAATCCCCTAAAGCTAACGGTATTAACAAGCTGGATATTAGCAACGTGCGCATTGGCAAGAATGTAATATTAGTTGGTGTCGGCGGTTATGAACCAGCACCAGTTAAACGCTTTAATTCCAATAATAAATTTGTTGGCTACTGGGGCACTGATGCAGCGGCCGAAAGCGCAGGTGGCGGTATTATGTATAACGATGCAAGTAAAGATGATCCTGATCCTCCTGTAGCCTATGCTGAGTTTGACCGCTATTTATCGAAGCAAGATGTTAGTCATTTGAAAGATATGGCGAGCGAAATAAAAGGGCAATATATTGAAGGTTTAGACAACCCGGATTTTTACAGATTTGTGCAATCCCAAACCCCCGCGGCAAAATTTGTCACGGACTATTCTGTAAGATGGATATTTTTAATGATTGCCGCAATGCTAGTGCTAGCAACTTATACGCCTGATTTGCTCTCATATCGCTTTGATAAACGCTTACTTAGGCGTTCAATCAAGTTAAAAGATAAAATTTAGTAGCTGAAGGGCGGCACTGTGGATTATTGCCGTCATTTAGTAAAATTAAGCCAATGTCTGCAATGGGTCGGAAGCTGCCGCTATATAGCGAATGTATATAAATCTTTTAACGTGCCTCTTTCGCCATAAATTTATCCTCCGCACGCTCGTTATATGAGCCATGTAAACGCTACAATTACACCATGGCTTTTTCCTCTGATTCCCTGATTATTTGCGCTACCGCACGCTTGGTGCGCGGCATGGCTTTGCGTGAGCAACAGCAAGCAGAGTCTGAAAATAGGGCGCAGTGGTCTGCGGCACAGGCGACCACCTTGCCCATGTGGTTGGATGGCGTGATTGAGCAGGCCAACCTCCTAGGATTATTGCCGGATGAGGTATTGCCCCTGTCGCAATTAAGCGCCTTGGCTGAAGCCCATTTGTGGGAGCAGGCCATCAACGATTGCTTGGCTAAGCATGAGGCGCGTGAATTGTTTGACGTGCGCGCGATGGCGCAGACCGCCATTGAAGCCCACGACTTAATGCTCAAATGGCAAATCAGCGATGC
>ERZ1034363.268-NODE-268-length-37431-cov-2.885528_pt1 | contig 37431 bp, 34 predicted proteins | sample MGYA00520616_ERZ1034363 | MGnify/ENA primary metagenome ERZ1034363 (study PRJEB33736, sample SAMEA104284506) | Azolla filiculoides | biome: Urban; feature: Water surface; material: Ditch water | place: Netherlands | collected 2015-10-28 | depth 0-0.1 m ... | reverse complement strand
CTGGGTAGGGAAGTGTTGCTACATCGATTGCCTGCGGACGCACATCCATCTTTACGCGGATGCCATCGGCTGTTGATGTGATGATTGCGCCAGCCGATGCTAATTTTTCTAGTGGAAGTTCCAGATGTTCTGGTCGTGCGCCATGGATTGTGATGTCGCCCTTTGTCATTGCAGCGGCAAATGCCCAGGTACCAGTGATGATGCGATCGGTAATCGTTGTGTGATCAGTTGGGTGTAAAACTTCAACGCCGGTGATTGTGATCAGCGGCGAACCAAGTCCTTCGATCTTTGCACCCATTGAAATAAGAAATTCACCAAGATCCACGATGTCAGGTTCGCGGGCGGCGTTATCAATTGTTGTGACACCCTTTGCTAGTACAGCTGCAGTCATAATGTTTTCGGTTGCACCAACGCTTGGGAAATCTAATTCAACTGGAGCACCTGTTAATCCATGTGGCGCTTCAGCGATTACATATCCATGTTCGATATGTGCCTTTGCACCTAATGATTCAAGTCCCTTGATGTGAAAATCTAAACCTCGAGATCCAATTGCATCTCCACCCGGAAGGGCAACATCTGCTTGGCCAACACGTGCCACCAATGGTCCAAGGACGTTGATGGATGCACGCATCTTGCGAACTAGATCGTAATCAGCGCGGTGTGCAGGCTCTTGAGGCACATCGATAGTGACGGTATCTGCGCCACGTACGACTGTGCAACCAAGTCGAGTCAACAGGTCGGCCATGATGTCTACATCGGCAATATCAGGAACGTTTCTGATGGTTGTGCTGCCGGCTGCCAGTAATGAGGCGGCCATCAGCTTTAAAACAGAGTTCTTGGCGCCCGTTACAGAGACTTCTCCGCGTAGGGAGGTTCCGCCAACTATGCGGAAGCGATCGTGGGATGCCATGGGTGCAGTCTACTTATAGGGTACGTACATGGTTAATTTAACGCGCATTTATACAAAGACCGGCGATGATGGAACTACATCTCTAGGGGACATGAGTCGTACCTCAAAGAATGACCCTCGCCTAGAAGCGTATGCAACTGTTGATGAAGCTAACTCAACCATCGGCGTAGTTCTGGCAACCGATGAATTATCTGAAGATGTGCGCGCACTACTAGTTCGTATTCAAAATGATCTTTTCGATGTTGGTGCAGATCTTTGTACCCCAGTAGTCGATTCACCTGCTTTTGAACCACTTCGTGTTCTTGAATCCCAGATCACTTACCTAGAAGAGCAGATTGATAAGTACAACGCCGACCTAGAGTCCTTGCGTTCATTTGTTTTGCCATCAGGAACTCCGGCTGCCGCTCATCTACATGTAGCTCGCACAGTAGTTCGTCGCGCAGAGCGATGCACATGGGCAGCTATTCACGCATTCGGTGGCGGTGTAAATCCACTAACAGCTAAGTATTTAAACCGTTGTTCAGATCTGCTCTTTGTGCTTGCACGTGTTGCAAACAAAGAAATCGGAGATCAGCTGTGGGTACCAGGAGCTAATCGCTAAGGTTTGATTGTGTAAGTTGTCGCTGGAACTTTTTCTTCCGGCACATCATGTCTGCAAGCAGCCTTTATATTTGCAACAGAGTGATGAAGCTCAATTGGCTCACCACTGACAATCAAAACCGTTGCATACTTCTTTGGGCCCGTCTCTTTAATAGTTGTGCGAACCGTTCCAAAAACCTTAAGGGTCTTATCCTCTGCTGAGAGGACACCTTTCACATCAGCGGTAATTACCCACCAGGTACAACCAATTGTTGAAGCAACCTGGACCGCGCCACATGTGTACTTTTCACACACCGGAACTCCATCAACGGTCTTTGCAAGTGCACGAGTTAGTACCTTGTCATTAGATGCAAGGCCAACAAGCTCCTTTGCAGTTGGAATCTTGGCGTAGGTATTTCCATCTTTGCTCTTAATAAATCCTTTGGGCGGCCACACCGGTGAAGGCGAAGGGGTAATTTTCGCCTTAGCTTTTGCCAGAGATGTGGTGGAAGCAGCGTTGGCCGCTGGCATGCAAACAAGTACAGCCAGAAGTATCGCTATAGCCTTCTTAATCGCGATCCCATTTGAACTTACGGACGCTGAAGAAAACGCCGATCACGAGCCAGATGAGAAGTATCGCTAACGTCTTTTCGGTTTCCCAACTCTTAGCTACCTCTTGACCCGCAAATGAATCTGGCAGAAACACAGAGCGCATTCCTTGAGTTAGCCACTTCAACGGGAAGATCGCTGCAATCTGTTGCATCCAAGATGGAAGTTGGGTGAAGACAAAGAAGACTCCACTAAAGAACTGCAAGATGATGACGATTGGCGACACAACAGCTGATGCTCCGCGGCCACTCTTTGGAACAATCGAAAATGCAATTCCAAGCGCAGTTGAACACGCGCTACCTAATAGAACTAACCAGGTGAAGGTAATCCACTTGCCTATCTCAGTTGGCATTTCAAGACCAAAGAACAAAAGACCAAAGCCAAGTAGAAGCAGAATTTGGACAACCATGCTTGCAAAAATCAAAATAGCTTTACCTATGAAGTAACTTGATGCTGGCATTGGTGTTCCACGCAAGCGCTTCAAGGCACCTAAATCTCGCTCCATTGGAATTGTGATTGCAAGTGCTTGGAAGCCCGTATTTACTAGACCTGAAGCGATCATTCCGGCAACAAAGTATTGAGAAAAAGTTACGCCAGGTGCAATGGTGTCTTTAAATACTGATCCAAAGATAGCCAGCAAAATAACCGGGAAAAGCAAGGTAAATACAACTGATTCACGTTGGCGAGCAAATTGACGAATCTCTAGATTGCCGCGGCGTATACCTAGCGCAAGGGCACTTGGAACCTTATTCATGTGTGCCCCCAATCATTTCAAGATAAATATCTTCAAGTGATGGTCGAGAAACAATTAATTCAGGAACTTCGCCGCCGAAGCGTGAGGACAACTGTGCGACCAAGGTTGTTGGATTATCTGTTCTTTCAGATTTAATCGCCTCGCCATCACGCCACTGAACAGTTGCCTGCGAAGTTGCACGACCACCAAGTTCAGCCGGAGTAGAAACCTCGATAATGACGCCCTTATTAATCACGGCAACTCGATCTGCAAGCGCCTCTGCCTCATCTAAATAATGTGTCGTCAGCAGAATTGAGGTTCCATCAGTACGTAGTTGTTGGATCAAAGCCCAAAAGGCACGTCGCGCTTCTGGGTCAAAGCCTGTTGTTGGCTCATCTAAGAATAGGAGCTCTGGATTGCCAATGATTCCAAGTGCAACATCAAGGCGTCGACGTTGGCCACCAGAAAGATTACGAATAAGTGCATCAGCTTTTTCAGCTAACCCAACTGAGTGAATAACCTCATCAACATTGCGGGGATTTGAGTAGTAGCCGCTGAAATGATTAATCGTTTCGAGAACGGTTAAATCACCAGCATCTGCTGAGTTTTGCAAAACGATTCCAATGCGATTGCGCCATATACGCGATTCATTGCCACGAGTTTGAGGATCAAAGCCGAGAACTGACACAGATCCGGCATCGCGAGTTCTGAAGCCCTCAAGAATTTCTACCGTTGTTGTCTTACCTGCACCATTTGGACCAAGTAGTGAAAAAATCTCACCTTGTGCGATCTCAAGATCTACTCCACGCACGGCATGGACATCGCCGTAGCTTTTCTTTAGCCCTTTTACTTCGATGAGGCTCATGAGGCTACTTTACTATGCGAAAATACACCTGTGAGCCCGCGTAGAAACTACCCAAAGAAGCGACAAAAGCCCGAAGAACCTCGGGAAATCAACATCGCCTCAACGGGTGAGAGCACTGAAGAACACAGTGATGGTGTTTATATTGTGCGTCGTTTAACTGGATCTGGATCTACCAAGCCTTATCGCTGTCCGGGATGTGATCAATTAATTCCGCTGGCGACTCCACATGTTGTTGCATGGCTTGAATACGATGAAGATGGTCGCAGACATTGGCACACTGCGTGCTGGGCAAAGAAAGATAAGCGCCGTCCCAATACAGAACGAACTCGTAACGCTCCTAGGTATTAACCCAATCTTCCTCGCAAAACCTTTGTTAACTTCACAATAATCTTTTCTTCACCTACGGTGCGCTTAAAGCTAAGCGGACGTAGCGGAATATTAAAGCGTGTGCGAACAACGGTGCGTGGATATGTGTATTCCAGCAAACCCTCTGGCCCATGAACCCGGCCATAACCACTGTCCTTAACTCCACCAAATGGAACCGATGAAATTGCAGCAAAGGCAAAGGTTGAATTGATAGCAACCATTCCGCACTTTAATTGTGATGCGATCTTCTTTCCTTGGCGCTTCGACCATACATTTGCACCAAGTCCATATCGAGATGCGTTTGAAAGCTCGATCGCTTCCTGCATCGATGAAACTCGGTTAATGATGATAATTGGCCCAAAGGTTTCTTCACGAACTGCAGCGGAGTCTTCTGGAACATCAACCAAAATAACTGGCTGAACAAAAGGTTCCTGAACAGATTTCAATGAACCATACGCAAAACTTCCACCATCTTTAATCGCTGCCTTTATATGTGCGGCGATAACTTTGATCTGAGATGGCATCGTTGCAGGACCATAATTTCCATCTCCAGGCGCACCTGCACGTAAGGTTTCTGCCAGAGCAACAGATTTTGCAATAAAGGCATCAGCAACGCGTTCATCCACATATACACGCTCGGCGCCAATACATGATTGACCAGCATTTGCCATTGCAGACCAAATCGTTGCATCTACAGCGCGGTCAATATTGGCATCAGAGGCAACGATTACTGGATCCTTGCCACCGCACTCCAAAACCACTGGTGTCATATGTGCTGCGCATGCTGCTGCAACTAACTTCGCTGTGCGAGTTGAGCCAGTAAATGACAACTTATCTATTGCACTGGTACATAGCGCATTACCTGTATCGGCAAGACCTGTGATTGTTGTGAAAATATCCGCAAATGGAGCGATTGAATTAAAACTTTCCTGCAACCAAACACCAACACCAGGTGTGTACTCACTTGGCTTAAAAACAACGGTATTGCCTGCAGCTAGGGCATAAACAATCGAACCAACCGGAGTAAAGATCGGATAGTTCCAGGGTCCGATGACTCCAACAACACCTAACGGTGAACGTTCAACAGTTGCAGACATATTGGCCATGAGCGCGCCAGGTGCACGATATGAAGTGCGCATAATGTCTTCTGCATGACGTGCAGCCCAACCGATGTGGCTGACAGCAATCGATGCTTCAAGCTTTGCATCACCAAGTGGTTTTCCAGTCTCCAAGGAAACGATTGCAGCAACTTGATCAATATTCTTAATGATGAAGTTGCTCCATGAAAGCAGCACCTTTTTGCGTCCGGCAAAACCTAACTTCTCCCATGCAACACTGGCTTCGCGGGCTCGTGCAACCACAGCGGCAACCTCTTTAGCTGAATAGATTGGATAAGTGCCAGCTACTTCACCGGTTGCAGGATTATGTGAGCTAAATTTCTTGACCATGTACTAAAGCCTAGTCGGCAATAGATAGGATTTGAAGCATGAGCCAGACGGTAAGACCAAGCAGTGTCTTTGATTCTGTGCGCACCCCATTTCATGTAATCACAGCTGACGGCATTGATCTCATTGGTGAGGTTGCCGCACCTGTCGGTCCATCTAAGGGCGCAATTTTGTGCCTGCATCCTTTGCCAACAGCTGGCGGCATGATGGATAGCCATGTTTATAAAAAAGCAGCAAATCGCTTACCTGCTATGGCTGGAATTACCGTTGTTCGTTTCAATACACGTGGCACAACAAGTGAGGCGGGAAGTAGTACCGGAAGCTTTGATAATGGAAAAGCAGAGCACTTTGATGTGGAAGCAATGCTTTCGTATTGCTTTGATACTTTGAAATTAGAAAATGTTTGGGTTACTGGGTGGTCACTCGGAACTGATTTAGCTTTACAACATGCAAAGGATCCTCGACATCAAGGCTTAATTCTTTTAAGTCCTCCACTTCGAACAACAACCGATGAACAACTTAAGTATTGGAACTCAGATCCGCGACCAATTACGGCATTGGTTCCCGAACTTGATGATTATTTACAACCAGCTGCAGCTCGTGATCGTTTTGCAATCGTTCCAAAGTTAACAATCATCGCAGTTGATGAAGCAAAACATTTATGGCTTGGCGAACCATCGGTACACCGCGTTTTATCTGAGATTAACTCGATAGTTACAGGCGCTACCGAGCCACTTCCGCTTGATTTCTAGCTGTTATTTGCTCGAGGAATAACCACTTCATCAAGAATCAAGATGATTGATGCAGCGACGGGGACGGCAAGTAATCCGCCCACCAGACCTAGTAATGAAGAGCCGATGAGCGCAGAAATAATCGTCACAGCACCAGGAACAGACAGTGTGCGCTTCATGATTCGTGGAGTCACTACATAGTTTTCAATCTGCACATAAACCACATAAGCAACAAAGGCGATTACGCCTACCCACACTGATTCGGTAAGTGCAATCAAGGTGACGATTCCGCACCCTAAGAAATGCCCAATAAGTGGAATCAATGCTGCAACTAGAACAATCATTCCAATTGCAATGGGAGATGGCATCCCAAGTGCAGTCGATAAAACGACCACAAATACCGCAGCCATTGCCGCAATCAGAATTTGGCTTCCAACAAATGAACCAACGCGAGCGATAATCGCATTAGTCAGAAGGCCTACACGATCACGTCGGCTTGCAGGCACTAGCGAAAGCCCAAGGTTAACCGCTTGCGGAAGAGAGGTAATGAAGTAAAGGGTTAAAACTAAGATTGTCAGAGCGGTGAAGAAACCTGAAAGCACAGATTTTCCAACTCCAATGACTCCACCAAATGTTGAAATTAACAAGGTTCCATCTGATGTTATGGACTTCAATTTAGTTTGCAAAGTATCAACTAAGCCGTACTGCTCATTGAGATGATTAATCGTCTCGTTTTTCATTAAATCTTGAAGCAATGCTGGAGCGGTATTTATTAAGTGCGTTCCCTGGCTAATGACAGGAGGAATCACGATTGAGGCAAAAAAGATAACAAACAAAATTACGGAAGAGAAAATCACTGTGACAGCGGCATTTCGCGAAAGATTTCGCTTGCGAAGCGCTTCAACCGCTGGGTTCAATCCAGTAGCCAAGAAAAGGGCGATTAAAATCAAAACAAAGATTTGCGAGACACTTGCAAGTGCACGCATTAAAACGATTGCAGTCAGGGCTCCAAGAGTTGCGATAAACCCAAAGTAAAAGGGATGCGAGCGGTTAATCGGTGCGCCCAAAGTTCCATAATCGGCTGGTGATTTTTGAACTTTAGGGGATCGAGTTGTTGCCTTCTTGATTCTCTCTGGAATAGCCATGAGTGCATTCTAAAGTGATTACTTCACCCTATTTGAGACGTGGTGTTCATGTTCTTGTCACAATTATGAGAGAGAATACGCTCCATGGCGCTACGAATAACAGGACTAGGCGAGGAGATCGCAGCTGTTACTGGCCTGCCATGGCACCTTCCTCTAGAGGAATGGCCAGAGGATCCCGCTCTGGCTGAAAAGCGAGGCATTTCTCGCCACGTGGTGCGATTAGTGCGCGCAAGCAATGATCCCGATGCCGAGGTCTATGCGGTTAAAGAAACTGTTTCAGAGTTTGCTAATCGCGAATACAAGATTCTTCGCGAGCTAACACACCTTGGCGCACCGTGTGTTGAACAGGTAGCAGTTGTTGAGGGTCGCAAAGATGCCAATGGCGAAGAGCTTCCATGTGCGATCGTGACCCGCTTCCTTCCTTACTCACTTCCGTACCGTGTTTTATTATCCGGAGCGGTAACTGCCCATGAAATTACAACAATGGCCAGCGCACTTGCTCTCTTATTAGTTCGACTTCATCTACTTGGTTTTTGGTGGGGCGATTGTTCCTTATCTAATACTTTATTTAGACGCGATGCTGAAGGATTCGCGGCATACCTAGTAGATGCCGAAACAGGAGAATTCCAGAAAACTCTTAGTGATGGCCAACGCGAACATGATCTTGAAATCGTTCACTTCAACGTTGCCGCTGAACTTGAAGATTTAGCACTCTCAGGTGTTCTCTATCCCGGGATGGAACCTGTACGTGCATCAGAAGCGGTAATCCGCAGGTATCGAAGAATTTGGTCTGCACTTAAAGAACGTCAACTCTTAGATCCAACTGATCGTAAAGCGGTAGAACGTGCGATGCGCCAATTGCACGACTTAGGTTTTGCTGTTGAAGAGGTATCTGTAACAATTGATGGCGACACCAAGATGCTTTCATTCCAGCCAAAGTTAGTTGCTGCTGGCTATCACACACAACGTTTGCGCGAATTAACGGGGTTAGAAACAGAAGAGCTGCAAGCTAAGAGATTGCTTGCCTCCTTTGATCGTTATCGAGCTCGCGAAAATACAACTGGAATCTCTGTTAATGAAATGGCTAAGAAATGGTTACTCGAAGTCTTTGAGCCAATAATTAATCGAGTCCCTGCAGATATGCGTGGTCGTGTGGAACGCGCACAAATGTTCCATGAAATCCTTGAAAATCGCTGGTATTTGAGTGAAAAAGTGGGCCACGATGTGGGTCTTGAGGAAGCTACAGATAATTACTGCGCAGAAGTACTACCACTACGCCGAGATTCGGGCGTAGACATCGTCATCGAATAGATAGGATGGCAACATGAGTTTGCCACCTAACTTCGGGCAAGCCTTTGATTTAAGTTCACTGACTAAGCCAAAGGTTGATACATCTATTCCGATGCCAGGAATTGAAGTTTCAGTTGAAAATCTAAGTACTGAAATCCTGCCGCTTTCTTTAGTGCGTCCAGTAATTGTCTTGATGTGGTCACCACGAAGCAAAGAGTCAGCGGATATGGTGACAACTCTTGGCGCTTTAGAAACCGATTACAAAGCCGCGTGGAGTTTGGCTCGAGTAAATATTGATACCCATCCAGAAGTGGCACAAGCATTTCAAACAAAGAATGTTCCCTACGCGGTGGCGATAATTGCTGAGCAGATGGTTCCACTCTTTGAGCAGGCATATCCTGAAGCACAACTTCGAATGGTTCTAGATAAAGTTTTAACACTTGCATCAGAGCAAGGTGTTGGCGAGGCACCCGTTGAGCAAATGGAGCCGGAAGAGATTGAGGCAATGGATGCGTTGGAGGCTGGGAATTATCCGGCTGCTGAAGCCGCCTACAAAAAGTGGTTGGCACGCAAGCCCGCAGAAAATCTTGCCAAACTTGGCTTGGCTCAAACACAACTACTAATTCGCACCGAAGGCCTTGACCTCAATGATGTCATTGCGCAATCTACGGCAGATCCAAGCAACATAGATCTGCAATTAAAAGCTGCAGATGTTGAAGTTGTTCACGGGGGAGTCGAAGCGGCCTACACCCGTTTACTTCACGCGGTGAAAGTTACTTCTGGAGATGATCGCACTAAGATAAAAAACCATTTGCTCAATCTATTCTTGCTGGTAGATCCCTCGGATCCTCGCTTGGTTGCAGCTCGTAAAGAGTTAGCCAGCGCTCTTTTCTGATGCTTACACAGGAAAAAGAGCTTAACGGCCTCAAAATTATCTTCTTTTTATTTGGGCTTTCAATCATGAGCTGGGTGCCACGTTTCCCAGAAGTTAAAGCGCACCTGGGGCTTTCTAATGGCGGATTTGGATCGTTAATCAGCTTAGGCTCAATCGGAAATGCGACCGCACTGTTAACCGTGGGCCACTTGGTCCACAAGTATGGCGCTAAGAAAATCATGCAGGTGGCCTCCTTTGCCCTTGCAATTAGCATCATCGCACTCACGCAGACCTCTTCCTCATTTATCTTTTTGATTTTCGTCATCGTTCAAGGTGCCGGCATCTCTGCCTTTCACATTTCTATTAACTCTCAAGGTTTTAGTTATCAAGATCGCACCAAGAAGCAGGTAATCACCTTATTAAGTGGCTACTGGAGCAGTGGCGCTCTGATCACCTCTGTAGTTGCCGGTCTTTTGGTTGACTTTGTTTCGATTCAGATTCATATTCTTTCCGTCGCTATATTTTCGTTATTAGTGATGCTGCGCGTTATTTCAACCATGACTCCAAACTTAGTAAAGCCAAATGAGAACCCAGAATCTGATTTTAAACTCAGCGAAACCTTTCGAGGATTCAACTTTGATGTTTTGATTTCAGGGGGTTTGCTCTGCGCAATCATGCTTGAGTTTGCAATCGGCGACTGGGCAGCGATCTTTGTGAAAGAGGATATGGGCATCCTGAGTGGAATTCACACCTTGCCATATATTCTCTTCACTTTAACAATGATTCTTGGACGGCTTAATTTTCATCGCCTGTTAGATCGTTACACAATGCAGCAATTAGCTCGTGTTGCATCGGTAGTTTCAAGTACATCCTTCTTAATTGGTATCGCTGCAGTAACTCTTGTAGGTCAGAGCAATAACGCAATCACTCTCGTTATTTTGTCTGTTTCATTTGCCTTTGCTGGCATTGGCTCCTCATTCTTAGGGCCAAGCATGATGAACGCGGCTAACGCCCGATCACGCTTCCCGGCAAGCGTGGTTATTGGCCAAATCGGTGTAATTAACATCAGTTTGGTATTTGTGATGCGCTGGGTTATTGCCTGGACAGCAGAAGCTACAACTTTGTCTATCGCCTTATGTATCCCTGCGGTGATGTTGCTTGCAGTTCCGTACTTTGCAAAGGTCTTTAAGACTGCTTAAACCAGACAGTTGCAAGCGGTGGAATTCGCACCGATGCCATTTGCGATTGCCCAACATTTACATCTGCATTTCTAATTCCACTGCCACCGTAAGACAGATCATCGGTATTGACAACCTCAGTCCAAGTTCCGGTAGAAGGGAATGGGAGTTGATAACTTTCGTGAGGAACTGGAGAAAAGTTTGTAACACTAACTAGGGCAGTAGCGTGATCATCCCAGCGGGTAAAGGCGACAATGTTTGCTGCGCCATCATTTCCAACTAGCCAACTAAATCCTTCGGGATTTGTATCCTTTTCCCACAGTGCTGCGGTTTGCTTATATGTAGCATTTAAATCTGCAACAACCCTTTGTACACCTTGGTGTTCGGCAAACTCGGTTAAGTACCACTGCAACCCAGCGCTCTCATTCCATTCATCATTTTGTGCAAACTCGCTACCCATGAAGAGAAGTTTCTTTCCAGGATGTGCCCACATAAAACCATAAAGCGCGCGGAGTGTTGCAAGCTTCTGCCAGCGATCTCCGGGGAACTTGTTAACTAGCTGACCCTTGCCATGGACAACTTCATCATGTGACAACGGAAGCATGAAGTTTTCGCTCCACGCGTACAGGATCGAGAATGTAATTTCATTGTGGTGGTACATGCGATGTATGGGCTCTTGTTGCAAGTACTGCAATGTGTCATGCATCCAACCCATATTCCACTTAAATCCAAAGCCAAGTCCGCCACCTGAAGTATCGCCAGTGACGCCAGACCATGCTGTTGATTCTTCGGCGATCATCATGATTCCTGGATGGGTCTTATAAGCAGTAGATGTGGCCTCTTGTAGCAGCTGCACAGCCTCTAGATTCTCGCGGCCACCATGCTTATTGGGCAACCACTGACCCTCTTCGCGGGAATAATCTAAGTACAACATGGATGCAACAGCATCAACACGAAGTCCATCAATGTGGAACTCGGTTAGCCAATACAAAGCACTTGCAACCAAGAAGTTGCGAACCTCGTTACGTCCAAAGTTAAAGATTAAGGTGCCCCAGTCTGGATGTTCACCTAGTCGAGGATCTGCATGCTCGTACAACGCTGTGCCATCAAACTTTGCCAGCGCCCATTCATCCTTTGGAAAGTGAGCAGGAACCCAATCCAGAATTACACCAATACCTGCAGCGTGCAATGCATCAACTAAAAACTTGAATTCATCTGGCGAACCAAATCGCGAAGTTGGAGCAAAGAACGAGGTCACCTGGTAACCCCATGATGGTCCGTATGGATGCTCTGTTACTGGAAGAAACTCAATATGTGTAAAGCCTTGTGCCTTTACATACTCAACTAACTCAACTGCTAGCTCGCGGTAATTCAAACCAAGCTTCCAAGAACCAAGGTGAACTTCGTAAACTGATACAGCAGATCGCCATGACTGGAATTGCGAACGCTGAGCGATCCATTCGGTGTCAATCCATTGATAAGCAGACTCTTCAACAATGGATGCGGGCAGCGGTGGAATTTCAGTTGCGCGCGCCATTGGATCTGCGTGATCCACCCAGCGGCCATCGATTCCACAGACGGCGAACTTATATTTAGTGCCTGCACCGATATCTGCAACAAAGATCTCCCAGATGCCAGATGATCCTAAGCGATGCATTTGATGGGTATTGCGATCCCAGTAATTGTGATCGCCTATTAAAGAGACAGCATGAGCGTTAGGTGCCCACACAGAAAAAGCAGTGCCTAGTAATGCTCCTGAATCATCACGCTTTACCTGCGCTCCTAGCGCCTTCCATAACTGTTCATGGCGACCTTCGGCGATTAGGTAAAGATCCAGTTCGCCAAGTGATGAATGCGGATTCAGGAATGATGCAGGAGAGATCTCGTTGTCGCCGCTTTTGCCCAGAAACTTCGAGAAGATTCCCATGATTACAGCTTTACCTGAACGATGTGTGCAACCTTGCCAACAGGTCGAGCAGGATTAAGTGAAACAAAGGTGTGGGGATTCCAGGTCATGGAGGCACCATCAAGCAGATCTTTAACCTCAAAATCATGGCCATCGATACCTAGTGCCTGCATGTTCCAATGAACTGTGGTGCCTTGCGCATAACTTGGATCAAGGTTTACAACAACCAAAATTAAATCTTTTCCTTCACGCTTTGAGTAAGCAATGATCGCATCTGAATCTGTCTCATGGAATGTTAAATTGCGTAAGCGCTGCAGCGCAGGGTGCGCTTTACGAATTGCGTTTAGCTGTGCGATAAATGGTGCAAGGGTTAAGCCTTTTTTACCTGCACCTTCCCAATCACGCACCTTGATTTCGTACTTTTCGGAATCCATGTACTCCTCGCCACCTTCTTTGAAGGCGCGGTGTTCATACAATTCATAACCGGCGTACATTCCCCACGATGGAGTTAAAGTGGATGCAAGAACTGCTCGCAACGCAAACATGGCAGGGTTTCCACTTTGTAGATGGAATGGATTGATGTCGGGTGTATTTACCCAAAAGTTAGGTCTAAAGAAAGCGCTCGTAGTCTGCGAAACTTCCTTCGCATAATCAGTGAGCTCCCACTTGCTGGTGCGCCAGGTGAAATAGGTATAGGACTGATGGAATCCAGCTTTACCGAGTGCATGCATCATCGCAGGACGTGTAAATGCCTCAGCTAAGAAAACCACCTCTGGGCTCTCTTCGCGCACGATAGTCATGACATCCTGCCAAAAGTGAACCGGCTTTGTGTGTGGGTTATCCACGCGGAAAATCTTTACGCCCTTTGAAACCCATAGGCGAATAATGCGAAGCACTTCATCACGAATACCTTCGTAATCATCATCAAAGTTAATGGGATAAATATCTTGGTACTTCTTGGGAGGGTTTTCGGCGTAAGCGATACTTCCATCAGCGCGCTTGTTAAACCATTCAGGATTACTTTTTACCCAAGGATGATCAGGTGAAGTCTGCAGAGCAAGATCCATTGCAATCTCTAAACCATTTTTGCCAGCAGCCTTTACGAAATCCTCAAAATCCTTCATAGTTCCAAGCGCAGGATTAATCGCATCATGTCCGCCATCGGCGTTACCGATTGCCCAAGGCACACCGCAATCATCTGCCTTTGCATCAAGGGTGTTGTTCTTGCCTTTGCGGTGTGCAACTCCGATTGGATGCACTGGTGGCAAATACAAAACATCAAAGCCCATTGCAGCAACACCTGGTAAGCGCTTGGTGGCAGTTGCAAATGTTCCGCTTGTTACCGAACCATCTGTATTTCTTACAGCACCTTCGCTACGTGGAAAGAACTCGTACCAAGAGCCAACAAGTGCGCGATCACGATCGGCGCGCACCGGGTACTTATCTGATTCACCGGTAACGGTGCGATATTGAGAGGTGCTGGATGCTTTAACAACAAAGTGAAAATCACCTTCAGATGGAACTGTAAAACTTCCTTCGTAGCGATCTGTGCCTGGCCAATTTTGAACAAGTGGCTGACAATCAACCATCTTGTTCTTGGCGTTTAGTAAGCAAACTTCGGCGGTTAATGTTTCGTGGCCTTCAATGATGATTGTTGCGCCTACTGAAATTGTTTCTCCAGCGATTGCTTTCACCGCAACAAATTCTCCCCCGAAGTAAACCGCGGGGGAGATATCTGTGATTGGAATTCTAGAGATCAACCTGAGCCTTCTGTATTGCCAGCATCTGCAGCTGAGACATCGTGGATACGATACTTAGCCATAGCCTGCGTGACAATGCTTTGCTTGATCTCACCTTGGTTACAAAGTTGCTGCAACACGGCAACTGCGATGGATTCAGCATCAACCTTGAAGTGACGACGAAGCGCTCCACGAGTATCTGACAGACCGAAGCCATCAGTTCCAAGTGAGTAGAACGGCTGATCGACCCATGGGGCAACCTGGTCCTGCACAGCGCGCATAAAGTCGCTGACAGCGATTACTGGACCCTTTGCATCAGCAAGCTTCTTTGAAATGTAGGCCTTACGTGGATCTGTTGGATTAAGCAGGTTGTGGCGATCTGTTTCAAGACCATCACGACGAAGCTCATTCCATGAAGTTACAGACCAGACCGAAGCGTTAACGCCCCAATCATCAGCAAGCAACTGCTGAGCCTTTACAGCCCAGTTGACTCCTACACCTGAAGCCAAGATCTGCGCGCTCTTCTTGCGAGAATTCTTAGCTGGTGCGTACAAGTAAATTCCCTTGAGCAGACCTTCAACATCAAGGTTCTCTGGCTCTGCTGGATGCATGTATGGCTCGTTGTAAACAGTTAGATAGTAGAAAATGTTCTCGCTATTTTCACCGTACATACGACGTAGACCATCTTTAACAATGTGTCCAAGTTCGTAAGCAAATGCTGGATCGTAGGCAACAACTGCAGGGTTTGTAGCAGCTAGAAGAAGTGAGTGACCATCTTCGTGTTGCAGACCTTCACCATTAAGAGTTGTACGACCTGCAGTTGCACCAACTACAAATCCTCGAACCATCTGATCTGCCGCTGCCCAGAATGCATCGCCTGTGCGCTGGAATCCGAACATTGAGTAGAAGATGTAGATAGGAATCATCGGTTCATCATGTGTTGAGTATGAAGATCCAACTGCGGTAAATGAAGCAACAGATCCCGCTTCATTAATACCTTCGTGAAGAATTACACCCGAAGTAGATTCCTTATAAGAAAGCATGAGTTCACGGTCGACCGCGGTGTACTGCTGTCCATGTGGTGAGTAGATCTTCATCGTCGGGAACAATGAATCCATACCAAAGGTACGAGCCTCGTCAGGAATGATCGGAACGATGCGAGCACCAAGTCCTGGATCCTTTACAAGATCCTTCAACATACGAACAAATGCCATTGTTGTTGCGATCTCTTGCTGACCAGAACCACGCTTCACAGAGTCATAAACACTCTCTGCTGGCATTGTTAATGGACGAGACTTTGCGCGACGACGTGGAATTGATCCACCAAGTTCTGCGCGACGTTCTGCAACGTACTTTGCCTCAGGAGAATCAGCTGCTGGCTTGTAATAAGGAGGTAAGTACTTATCCAACTTCTCATCTGGAATATCAAGATGCAAGGTGTCGCGGAACTTCTGAATATCTTCCAGCGTCATCTTCTTCATCTGGTGCGTTGAGTTGCGACCTTCGAAGTGTGAACCAAGTGTCCAACCCTTTACAGTCTTAGCCAAAATCACTGTTGGGCGGCCATTCTTTTGAGTTGCAGCTGTGTATGCAGCAAATAGCTTCTGATAATCATGGCCACCACGCTTAAGGTTCCAGATCTGATCATCAGACCAGTTTGAAACCATTGCAGCGGTACGTGGATCGCGACCAAAGAAGTTATCGCGAACAAACTTGCCTGATTCAGCCTTAAATGTTTGGTAATCACCATCAAGGGTTTCATTCATCAACTTAACAAGTGCGCCTTCGCGATCTTGTGCAAGAAGTGGATCCCAACCGCGACCCCAAACAACCTTAATAACATTCCAGCCAGCGCCACCGAAGATTGCTTCAAGCTCTTGAATAATCTTTCCATTACCGCGAACAGGGCCATCTAGTCGTTGCAAGTTACAGTTAATAACAAAGGTTAAGTTGTCTAACTTTTCACGAGTTGCAAGACCGATCGCACCTAATGTGTCGACCTCATCAACTTCACCATCTCCAAGGAATGCCCACACATTTTGATCACTTGTGTCTTTGATTCCACGGTTATGTAAGTAACGGTTGTAACGTGCTTGATAAATTGCGTTCAGCGGTCCGATACCCATCGACACCGTTGGGAACTGCCAGAAGTCCGGCATCAATCGTGGGTGAGGATAAGAAGAAAGTCCACCACCTGGATGTGAAAGCTCCTGACGGAAGCCATCTAAATCATTTTCAGATAAACGACCTTCTAGAAATGCACGTGCATACATTCCGGGACTTGCGTGACCCTGGAAGAAAATCTGATCTCCGCCACCTGGGTGATCCTGTCCGCGGAAGAAGTGGTTGAAACCAACTTCATACAAAGCAGCAGATGATGCGTAGGTAGAGATGTGTCCACCAACTCCAACACCTGGACGTTGTGCGCGGTGAACCAACATGGCAGCGTTCCAACGGTTGATTCGACGGATCTTGCGTTCTAAATCTTCATCGCCAGGAAATGGCGCCTCATGCTCTGGAGCGATGGTGTTGATGTAATCAGTTGTTCGAAGCGCTGAGATTCCTACATTCTTTTCTCGTGCATGTTGCAGCAAGTTCAGCATTAGGTAGCGAGCGCGTACCGGACCAGCCGCCTTGAGGGCCGCATCAAAGGAGGCTCTCCATTCAGCAGACTCAGTTGGATCGGTATCGACTAGCTGTTCGATATTGAGATCGGGCGCTTCGAAGTTTTCGCTCATGTGCCTATTCTTGTCCTTACTACCCCGTAAGTGGAAATTGAAACGGTGTGAAATTGAGCGTGCCTACCTCTTGCGCACAGGCGGGAAGTTGTGTGGACTTAGCCCGTGCCTACGAGGATGGGATTTGCCAAGGATGACCTGATTTTGGAGGTCGGCCATGATGTGGATTGCGATTCCACAATTCGAGATCAGATTATGGGTATTACCGGTACACCATTTCTTGAAGGCTCAACCACCGATGTAGTCGATGGCGTGGTGTTGTGGTGGCGCGAAGGCGATGGCGATTTAGTGGATGAGTTAATGGATGGCCTTACATACTTATCTGAAACCGGTCCGATCTGGGTACTAACCCCAAAGGCAGGTCGCGATGGTCATGTTGAACCAAGTGAGATTCAAGATGCCGCACCAATTGCAGGACTTAGTCAGACCTCAACAATTGCGCTCGCCGGTGATTGGGCTGCAACGCGATTAGTGGCACGTAAAGCGGGTAAACGGTAAGTTTGCTGCATGACTTTAACTATTGGACAAGCTGCACCAGATTTTGAAATTGCCAACCAACATGGAGAAAAGGTTTCACTCTCTTCATTCAAGGGCCAAAAAAATGTCTTACTAATGTTTTATCCATTCTCATTTACAGGAACCTGTACTGGCGAGCTGTGTGCATTGCGCGATGATCTTTCATCATTCCAAAATGATGACCTTCAATTGCTGGCAATCTCTTGCGATTCACCATATGTGCAACGAGTTTTTGCTGAACAAGAGAATTATCAATTCCCGGTGCTGTCAGATTTTTGGCCACATGGTGAGGTCGCAAAGTCATATGGAGTATTTGAAGAGTCAAAGGGTTGCGCACTTCGCGGAAGTTTCTTGATCGACAAAGAGGGCATCCTTCGCTGGGAAGTGAAGAATGGCTGGGCAGCGCGTGAAAACGCTGATTACAAGGCGGCTATCGCTGCGCTGTAAGCGTGATTTAGGAAATTGTGGGCTCGTAAGTTAAGATTTGGGTCTGCAATATCGGGTGGTTAGCTCAGTGGTAGAGCGTCTCGTTTACACCGAGAATGTCGGGGGTTCGAAACCCTCACCGCCCACAAGTAAGTTTTACAACTAACAGATGCGAATAACTCGCATCTGTTTTTTATTGCTCATTTATATTTAGTTGAAATTTCAACTAAATTGGGTTATGGTTCGCAAGTACCGCAGGAAGCGGTTCCACACTTTCAAATAAAGGATTTAACAATGTCAGTTCTTTCAACTTTGCCAGCAGGAACATTCACAATCGATGCATCTCACAGCCGCGTGGGCTTCAGTGCACGTCACGCGATGGTTACAAAGGTTCGCGGATCATTCAACGACTACACAGGTTCAGCAACTGTCGCAGATGGTGCAGCAACAATTTCAATCGAGATCAACGTTGCATCTGTAGATACTCGCAGCGCAGACCGCGATGGTCACCTACAGTCAGCTGATTTCTTTGATGTAGCAAACTTCCCAAAGATCACTTTTGCTTCAACATCTGTAAAGGATTCAGGTTCTGACAAGCTTTCAGTTGAAGGCAACCTAACAATCAAGGATGTTACAAAGCCAATCACAATCGAGTTCGAGTACACAGGTACAGCAACCGATCCATTTGGAAACGCTCGTTACGGTTTCGAAGGCGAATCAGAGATCAACCGTAAGGATTTCGGTCTTACCTGGAACGCAGCTCTTGAAACAGGCGGAATCCTAGTTTCTGAAAACATCAAGCTTGAGTTTGAAATCTCAACAATCGCAGCTAAGTAATTCACACACTCCTAAGTGGAAGGCCCTACGAGAAATCGTGGGGCCTTTACTTATTACAAACCGCGCTCAAACTTTTCAAATGACCACAAATCAATCTCATCGAGATTAAGAACATCCATATTGTTTGCAGCCAAAATATCTGAAATCTGAGCACGATGTTCTGATGCATGATGAACGGCCTGCACAAGGATTGTTGAAGTTAGAAATTCAACCTCATTCCCATATCGCACAAATTTACGCATCTCATCAGGGGTATTAATAAGTGAAAGTAGTTGGGCATCCCGTTCGGCGCATACTGTGATTAATTGAGCGATATCGGTTGAGTTCTTTGGGGGATCAAACTCAGCTGGTGCAGGTTGTTGAATAATGCGAGAGATTAGGCGGCCTTCAGCGATAACGATGTGGTGCGCAATCGTTCCGACGGTCCAGTCTGGATTCCATGCAGAAAAGTTGATCGCTTCATCCGGAAGCCCTTTTAGAATTTCAAGCATCTGCTTATTAGCCCATGCCATGTGCTTGAAGGAACGCACAGTAAGTTGATTTCCCACTTTTACCTCACTTCGCCTTTGCTACGGGTCCCAAAATTATGCCTGACATAAAGTGTTTTCGTAAGAACAGATACAAAATTAATAATGGCAAAGCTGCGATCAACGATCCAGCTGCCAAGACTCCTTGGTCCGGAATGAGCTGTCGGAATGCCCCTATACGTCCTAATGCGGTAGACATTGGTCGAAGTGAGTCAGATTTCATCATTGCAAAGCCCCAGAAGAAATCGTTGTAAACCCAGGTCGATATAAGGATTCCAAGAGTGAGCAAAGGTGCCTTCATCATCGGCAAGACGATTACGAAGTAATGTTGAAAAATAGAGGCACCATCTACTTGGGCCTGCTCCGAAATCTCCTTAGGAATTGTCCGTAGGTAAGAGTTGAGAATGAAGGTAGCAAAACCTGTTTGCAAGGCGATGTGAATCAAGATAATTCCTAAATAGTTGTCATACAGCATAGACTTATTTCCAAGCCAGGATCCAATGAGTATGTACATCTTGAAAATAGGTAAAAAGATTACTTGCGGTGGCAAAAGACTTCCCGCTGTAAAAAGCAATAAAAGCGGAAGATTGAATTTGAAATCATATTTTGTGATGACAAACGCTATTGCAGAGGCGAAAAAAAGAGTTACAAATACCACCGGAATCAATATCACCGCTGTGTTGAAGAAGTATTTGCCAATAAACATTTGTTGAATTGCTTCAAGGTAATTATCTAAACCCACATGTGATGGAAGGGAAAAAATCCCGTGCATCAGGACTTCAGAGTAGGGACGCATCGAGGTCCATATGGTCCAGGCAATTGGGAATAGCCAAACAATGGCAAAGGCGCAAATGAAAATGGTTATTAATTGATCTTTCAATCGCTGCGAGTCTCGATATGCACGTTTTTCCAGACCCATACTTGAACTCTAATAGGGTTATTTGGCAATCACTACAGCCTCACCTAAACTTAAGCCACACTTACATAAGCGGTCAGGGGAAATACAACGATGAAGGCATCTCCAAGCGACCAGCGTTCAATTTTAGATATCCAACGTTTTGATCAACAAGCGACATCTCTCCGCCACAAGGCCTCGACCCTTCCAGAGCTCGCAGAGTTAGCCAGCACAACGGTTAAGTCAAACAACGCACGCGACCTTCGCATTGCGGCTGAAACTGAGCTCAATGATGTGAAGCGCGAATTAGCGCGTGCCGAAGGTGATGTTGAACAGATCGTTACTCGTATTACTCGCGATGAAGCTCGCCTCATTAGTGGCAGCGCATCACCTAAAGAGCTTGAGCAACTTCAGCACGAGGTAGGAACACTTGGGGCACGTCGCGCAGAGCTTGAAGAGGTCGAACTTGAGATCATGATGCGCGTCGATGAAATCAATTCTCGCATCTCAACATTGAAGGCTGAAGAAGCAGAACATGCTGCAGTTATCGCAGATCTTGAAATTCGCAAAGAAAATGCCATGGCGACAATCAATAATGATTTAGAAGCTATTGCTAAGGATCGCAGTGAAACCTTGCAGAGCATCGAAAAGGCTTTAGTTGATTTATACGAAAAGATCCGTGAAACCACTGGGGGAGCAGGTGCTGCAGCGCTAGTTGGTGGCGCATGTACTGGTTGCAACCTTTCAATCAACACAATCGAATTGAAGCGAATCGCTGAATTAGCAGACGATGAAGTTGTGCGCTGCGAAGAGTGCCGTTGCATTTTGGTGCGCGGAGTTTAAGTGGCACGTCATTTTCTTTTAACCGCTGATGGTGGTTCACGTGGTAATCCGGGACCTGCTGGCTATGGTTCTGTCATCACAGAAAACGGCAAAATAATCGCTGAGTTATATGACTTTATCGGTGTTGCTACAAACAATGTTGCTGAATACAGCGGATTAATCGCAGGTTTAACCGCCATCAATCAAATTGATCCATCAGCCACAGTTGATGTGAAGATGGATAGCAAGTTAGTTGTAGAACAAATGTCTGGCCGTTGGCAGATTAAGCACGCGGATATGCGAGTTCTTGCACAATCGGCTCGCTCTGCACATAACCCTTCGCAAGTTACATACACATGGATTCCGCGAGATGAGAACTCACATGCGGATCGCCTTGCAAATAAAGCACTTGATCAACAAGCAGGTGGTGGCGAGGTTGTACAGACTCAGCAGAATTACTTAACTGAACGTTTGTTATCAAGTGAAAAAGCAACAACAATTTTCTTAATTCGCCATGGCGAGACCATCTTGACTCCATTTAAAAAGTTTTCAGGTGATGGTCCACTAAATCCTGAGTTAACCAAGACAGGATTAGAACAAGCAGAAAAGGTTGCAGCAGCTGTTGCAAAGTTAAACCCCGAGATCATCATTGCTTCACCTCTTAAGCGCACAACGCAAACCGCTGAAGCTCTTTCACGAGTAACTGGTCTGCCAATCACATTTGAAGATGCATGGATCGAATGTTCCTTTGGAATTTGGGATGGCATGTCCATTGATGAAGTAAAGGAAAAGTACCCAGCTGATTACCAATCGTGGATTTCATCGACAGGTTTTGCGCCACCCCAAGGAGAGTCGTATGACAACGTTGCGGTGCGCATTGATGCTGCCTTAAGCCAGATCGCGGCTGAGTACCCTGGGCAACGGGTTGCCGTTGTTACCCACAACGGAACAATTAAATCCGCCGCCAAGGTAGTTGTTGGAGCACCTGCGGAAAGCATCTTCCATATTGATGTTTCGCCATGTTCAATCACAACGGTGAGCATCTGGCCAAGCGATGGGCTGCGAGCTCTACGCACTCTTAACGAGCAGTCACACCTACATTAATCCAACAGATTTAAGCCATAACTTCGCCATCTCTTGATGACCAAATGGCGATGGGTGGATTCCGTCATCTGCTAAATCAGCCATCGGCATGGTTGCAGCTAGCGAATTGAGATGCTGATCAAAGGGCACCAGAACTGCATTGAACTCCTTGGCCATATCGTGGACCACCTGAATCTTTGGATCCAAATCCTCTCTCCAGGTGTTCATCTCTTCGCGAACAGACAAGAGAAAAGGTTCACACAGAACAAAACGAGGGTTCAATTCTGCTTTAGTCCAGGTTAGTAAGCGGTGATAGCGATCTCGAAAATCTTCAACACTTGTTGGATCGTTATCGTCGTAACGACGCCAGGTGTCATTAATTCCGATGGCGATGGAAACAAGAGATGGTTTATTCTCTAAAACATCTCTTTGCCAACGTTTTTCTAAATCAATCAATCTATGACCACTGGTGCCAACATTAATTATTTCTCCGGTAAGTAATCCAGAGCGTGAAATCTCACGGACATAGCCATCTCCAAAGGGAGGTTCGATTTCGCGACCACAGTCGGTGACACTGTCACCAATAAATACAGTTGTCATTACATCCCCTTAACTTTGAAGTTCAGCCATTAGTTCGTTGCTCGGACCTTCAATTTGATCACCAAAAAGATTTTTACGATGGGCCTCGAGGCGCTCTTTTAATTCGGCAAGCTCTTTAATCTGATTCTCGGTTCCCCAGATACATCCCTTGGTTTTGTCAAAGCTGCAGCGAGAGATTACTTCTCCGAGTCCAATGAGAACTTCACCACCGATCAGATACTTTTCTAGCCACTTATCAATCTCGGCAATCATCAGAGGCTTTGAAAAAGTAGAAGAGGTTAAGTATCCAAAGTTTTCAACAATATCTTTTCCTGCAGCAATGAACTCTTGACCAGCCTCTTCCAGTCGACCGGCACGCCAATGGGTTACGCCTTTGCGAAATACCTGACGTAAATCTGGCGCTGGGTCTCCGCCTACTGCGGTGCCCATAGATGTGCGTAGAAACTTTCGTAACGCAATGCGATCTGCTTCACTGTCTATCAGCGCAACCAAAGCGCTTTCCCAGGATTGATCAGGGTTATACGTTGTGGTGTTCCATAAGTAATCACCGATTGTGAAAAGAGGAATTTGGGACATCTCAAACTGCAACATTGGATTAGAAACCAGGCCTGCGGAGTATTTCTGTAAGCCGACTTCGCGACCTCTAACAGGCCCGATATATAGGTTCTTTTGCAGTCCACCATCATTGACAGGGAAGTTGTCCCAGTACAGAGGTGGTCGAAGTGTGGTGCGCTCAAAGATGACAGCATCAGAGATGTCTAGGTACTCAGAAATAATGGATCGACCAGTCCACATTAAATTAATTCGAGCATGCAATGATTTTCCAAGCTCTTGAAGATATGGCTCATTACCGCGACCTGAATAATGCATTGGGCAGACGGTTAAGGAAACCTTGGAATCTAAGGCGAGTAGCTTGTTCCATACACGGTTTGTGAAATCCGCATGGGCGGCAGCGGTAGAAACATAAGTATCTATATCTTCTTGGTGCTGGAGTTCCCAAGCAATGTCATCCCAAAGCATTCCAAAATGGCGTGCACCTAGTTCAAAGAGTTGTTTGTATCGAGTAATTACAGCGTCTACATCATTTTCATCACTGTACTTCACGGAAAGCCCCGGAGATACGCAGGTGACAATGTCGATCGCATTCTTTCGACCAATCTCTGTGAGCTCTGCTGTCTTTGCCAAGAAATCAGCATCAAATGGTTGGCGCCAGTTGAATCGTTGCCATGGAACATCCTTTGGAGCCAAAAAGTAGGTGTTCATATTGAAATCACCAAAGTTTTTTAATCCGCGAAGACGTTGTTCATGACTCCATGGCTTTCCATAAAAACCTTCAACTACTCCTCTAATCGGAAAATCTGGGCCTTCATCAACAGTTAGCTTTTTTTCTGCTCCAGCAGACCAGCGAAGCAAATGGTTGAGTGCATATCGAAGAGAATGATCCAGTGCGATTCCAATAGTTGCGGCAATGGTTGAACCATTGCGAGATGCACTAATTGTGTATCCCTCGAGTTGTGTTGGGCGTGATGAAACAACTGTTATCTCGAAGTTCAAATCTGTCTTGTGATCTGACCAAAATGTATCGGCGATATCTTGTTGTTGAGAGTTCAAGGTAACGATGTTCATTAGATCTCGACTTTCTGCGCTGCCTTATGGAGTTGAGAGATAAATACTTCAGGGGTGCTTCCGAAGTAGCGATTTGCAGCATGCACAACAGCCCCATAGACAGGTGCAATCTCTAAGACAGACATTGCTGCGTTGGGGACGAGGGCACGCAGTTCGGCTTCAAAAGCGTTGTTAAAGACACTGCAGTTCGCTGTGTGGAGTCCTCCTGCGCGAACCACAGGGATAGCACCGGCAGGAAAGTTCAATTGCAGAACGATTCCCTGGATATCTCGCGCATGTTGCTTGGCAACATGGGTAACCACATCTATTGCAGCCAGATCGCCACTATTGGCCAGATCAAAGATTATGGGAGCAAGTGATTCATCTGGATGAACTCTGTCCCGCGCAATCGCGGTGAAAAAAGCTTTTGGATCCTCATAGCCCAACGCTCGTGGAACCGTAGAAAAAAGTTGAGTGCGCGGTGAAATTCCATGGAATGAACGAGCGATGCTGTCGAGTGTTAATCCAATTAGTTGACCAGCGCCGCCACCTTCTCCTAGATCCATTCCCATCGTTTGCACGGTACGTGACCCATCGCGTCCCGCCGACTTTCCGCCGGTGCCTGCGATCGATACACATCCAATTCCATTTGGTGCGCCAGCGAACAAGGCTGCGAATGAGTCATTAATTATTGTGCAGCGATTTTCCAGATCTAACGCAGCTGTTACCGGCTTAAAGAGATCGAGATCCTCATCCCAATCAATTCCAGCAAGTGCAAATGTTGAATCAACAATATCTGAGCGCTTAACAGAAGCCGAAAGTAGCGCCTCATCAATAATCGCATTCAAACTTGATTGAACTGAGGTAATTCCTGATCTTTCCCAGTTCGCCCCACCATTTGCCGCGGTGCCCAAGACATTTCCATCTAGATCCACAACACATGCGTGAGTTTTGGTTCCTCCGCCATCAATTCCAAGAATTACTTTACTCATTGAACAGCCCGATCATCCCAGCATTCTCTTTGCGAAGATCTGCCCACAATTCACGCGCCTGAGCAATGTCGGGGCCGATTGGATTTGTGATCAGAGCACGTAAAGCGCTCTCTTCATCTCCATGCACGGCAGCTTGAATCGTAAGCATTTCAAAGTCTTTTACCGAGCGCACAAGTCCATCGATATCTCCACGCATCGCTGAAGTCTTGATCGACTGTGCGCCCTTTGCGGTAATGACAGCAGGTATTTCCATAACCGCATCATCTGGAAACCCAGGTACAGCACCATTATTAAGGGTATTTACGATGTGTGTTGTGCCTGCATCGGTATGAATATCAGCCATCAATTCAGCGGCCGAGTCGCTGTAATAGGCACCACCGCGTTGCATCAACTCTTCTGGCTTTGTTACAAGCGCTTCATCCTTAAATTTTTCGATGAGCACTTCCTCAATCTTCATTACCTCACTGGCGCGAGTTGGATTCTTTGATTGATACTCGATCCACTCTTTTTCAGAGTAGTAATACAAGAGATAGTAATTTGGAATCGCTTGCAACATGTCAATGGAGCTTTGAGTCCATGCAGGGGAGTCGCCAGGCTTAGCCTTATCAATAGTCAATCCGCGAAAAGCTTTGATTGCATCAAGGCTTCGATCTTTGCCATTTACTTCAACGCCGCGAATCCAAGAAAGATGATTAAGGCCTATGTAATCAAAGTTAACTTCGGATGAAGCGACTCCCATGGCATCTGCAACCTCCATGCGGGTATTCCATGGAACATTGCACAGACCAACTGTTGTAACTTCAGGAACTTGTTGAATGAGAGCTTGAGTAATTAAGCCCGCTGGATTTGTAAAATTAAGCAGGATTGCATTCGGAGCTTCTTCAGCAATTGTCTGTGCGACCTTAAGCGCCGCAGGGATTGTGCGCAGAGCCTTTGCAAATCCACCAACACCAACAGTCTCTTGACCCACTAAACCGTATTTGCGACCAAGTAATTCATCGCGGTGACGTGCTGCTTGAGTTCCAACACGAAATTGCGATACAACAAAGGTTGCACCGCGAACACCTGCACGAAGATCAGTTCCGAACTCTATTTCAATATCAACATGTGCGGCTTTGATCATTCGTTTGGCAAATGCAGCGATGATTGCAAGCTTTGTAGGCTCTATATCGACAAGATAAATATGGGTAATTGGTAAGCGGGCATGGCGCTTGATGACGCCATCGATTAATTCGGGGGTATATGTAGAGCCCCCACCAATTACAGCAAGTTTCATTACATAGACCCAGCAAGTGGGCGTGATGACTTGTGCTTATCGTTGAAAACTACTTCGCAGCTATGTGCCGTAGCGATGTTGAGCGCACCTACCAATATTCCAGTATCGCCCAGCGTGGACACTTCAATACGTGGAGGGAATGGAACAATCGCCCCAACAAGTTTCTTTATGGGATCTAAGAAGAATGAGGCTTGACGGCCGATTCCTCCAGATAAAACAATGAGTTCAACATCGGTTACCGCTGAAATCGCCGCAACATACAAAGCGATTCGCTCTGCTTCCAAGTGAACAACCGCTTTAGCTAGTTCATCGCCATCCTTTGCGGCCTTTAAAATTTCAACAGTTGAGTATGGCTCTTGCAAAACAGAGCCTTTGAACTTCTTTGCAAGCCCTCGTGTAAGTTCTGCAATCCGGTCACCAGATGGGTTAGTTGCATCGCGGTGAGTATCTAGTGGGTCTCCAAATGGAACATAAAAAATTTCTCCGGCAGCTCCGCGGTGACCGCGATGAATCTTGCCATTAAGGACAAGACCTGAACCCAATCCTGATCCAACTGAAAGCACCGCAAAGTTTTCAATTCCTCTGCCGTGACCAGCCGCTTGTTCGGCCACCGTCACCAAGTTAATGTCATTCTCGACCGAAGGAGCAATTCCAAACTCCTTCTTCAAGAGTTCTGCAAGATTTACTCCATCAAGTGCTGCGATGGTTCCTGCAATTGAAACAACACCAGTATTTTGATCAACAACACCAGGTGTTCCAACTACGAGTGATGCAACATCCTTGAGTGAGTGACCAGACTCTTTTAGAACCTGATTAACAGCTGAATGCATCACGGTGACTAAGTCCTTGAGCGATAATGACTTAACTGCAACTGAAGTTTCAGCGAGCATCTTTTCGCTTAAATCTCCGACCGCTGCACGAATAAAACGAGAGCCAATATCTATTGCCAAAGAGACCTTGAGATCACTTACAGCCTCATATACAGAGCGTGCGCGTTTTGGGTCATCCTCGCCAGGGGTGTACTCCTGGATCAAACCGGTTTCGATGAGAGAGCGCAGAATGTCTGCGGTAGTTGGCTTTGATAAGCCAATGTGACGAGCGATTTCTGCTGCATGCAATGCTCCATGAGCGCGCAAGGTATCTAGAACATTGCGTTCGTTGAGCTCACGAATCAAGGATGGAACAGCAGGGGTGGCGCGCATTTAGCCTTTAACTCCAGTCAAAGTCACGCCTTCGATGAAGACTTTTTGTGAGAAGAAGAAGATAACGATAACAGGAGCCATAAAAAGCGCAGATGCTGTCATCATCATATTTGTATCTACATGGTGTTCACCTTGGAATGCATTCAAACCGATTCCCAAAGTCCATAAATCTTGGTTTTCAACAATATAGAGAAGCGGACCGAAGAAATCATTCCAAGATCCCAAGAATGCGAATAGGGCAATTGCCGAAATCGCAGGCTTAGCAAGCGGAACGATAATTCGCATCATCAATTTAAATTCAGAACACCCATCAATACGAGCTGCATCAGAAATCTCATCCGGGATTGAGGTGAAGAATTGGCGAAGCAAGAAGATCGAAAAGGCGCTTGCAAAGAAGCTCGGCACGATTAATGGAAGGAAGGATGGAATCCAATGCAACCTAGAGAAGATTATGTAAACAGGAATCATCGTTACCTGACCGGGAAGCATCATCGTGGACAGAATAATGATGAAGGTTGTTTGACGACCCTTCCACTGCAATCGTGAAAGAACGTAGGCTGGAGGAACGCTTGAAACCACCGTTCCGATAGTTCCCATGATTGAGACGAACAAAGTGTTGAGCGTCCACTTCAGAAATGGAACAGCGGTGAAGACCTCAACATAGTTGTGCCAAACAAATGGAGTTGGCCATAGAGATCTAGTTTCTGCTTGCCCCTTACTCATCAGAGAAATAACGATCACCAGATAAAGCGGCAAGATGAAAATTGCAGAAAGGGCAATCAGTAGTGAGTGGTTTCCAACCATGTGCAAGAAGGTGTTCCACTTTTTTGCACGACGTGCCTTAATTGATTGAGCATCAATCAAGGCGTGCTGTTCTGCTGTGTAGAGACTCATTTAAATAGGGACCCGTTCGGATAGTGAACCCATCGTTTCTGGGTCTTGAGGATTACTAAGGTGCAAAGAAGGGTAATTACCAGCAAGAACCAAGCCAGGGCAGAGGCATAACCCATCTCGTACGCCTTGAACGCGCTGTGATAAATATGGGTTGCGTAGAAGTACATCGAATGCGAGTAATCATTGACTTGGCCCGCGGCAACAAAGGCTTGAGTGAAGTACTGAAAACTTCCAATAACTCCCGTTACAGTTGAAAAGAAAATGACGGGGGTCATCAATGGCAGTGTGATGTACCGGAAGGATTGCCAACCAGTTGCACCCTCAAGTTCGGCCGCTTCATATAGTGATTTTGGAACATCTAGTAATCCAGCTAAGAAGATAATCATGGTGTCGCCGATACCCCAAAGACCCAAGAGGATGAGACCCCACTTAGACCATTTCGGGTCTAAGAACCAAAATGGTGGTTCATCAATTCCAATCTTTTCTAGAATCTTATTGATAGGGCCATAAGCGGGATTGAAAATATAGGTAAAGACCATTGTTCCGGCAACGGCGGGAACCATCGACGGTAGAAAAAAGATAGTTCTATAAAGATTCTTACCGCGCTTTGGCTTTGTTAAGACCCAAGCTGTAAAGATCGCAAAACAGATTCGCAAAGGAATACTTACTGCAGAAATCCAAATTGTATTCTTGAGCGAAATCCAAAAATCATCATCCTCGAAAAACATACGGTTGAAGTTTTCTAAGCCAACCCATTCGGGGGAGTCAATCAAATTGAACTTTGTGAAGGATTGGTAGAAAGAGGTCACCATTGGGTAGGCGGTGAAGAAAATAATTCCAAACAGCCAAGGGGATAGACATAAGAAGATGAAAAGGCGGGGAACCTTAAGTGATTTTCGGGGAGGCGCAAGCGCCCCTTTCTTTTTGAAAGGGGCGCTTGCGTTTACCCTCGTTTGCGACATGAACTAGGTTTTTCCTTTTAGCTATTTCTCGAAATGATCTGGTTAACCTTTTGAGCTAAATCAGCAAGCGCTGACTTTAGATTTGGGGTATCTCCAGCTTGCCAAGATGCCATGAGGTTTTGAAGCAATGCTTCCTCTTGGTGCTCGCCAGTGTTCTTCATAGCGTGATATGCAGACTTTGGATTAGCTGCAACATCGTAAATTGGCTGGTACCAATCAGGATACTTCGCAGGACGTGCATCCTTTGAAAGAAGTGTTGATGGAGCACCATTTGCAGCATCCCAAGCAGATGCAAGCTTTGTATCAGTTGCAAGACCCTTCATGACGATCCATGCATCCTTAACATTCTTTGAACCCTTTGAGATACCCATTTGTGCTTCACCAACTACACCTGAACCAAATGCAGATGTGTTGTCAGGTGATGTTGGGAATCCAGCGATTCCGAAGTTCACCTTTGCTGTGCACTTATCTGCCATTGACCAATCGTCACCTGTGCAGAACATTGGTGCCATCCAGTTTGCGTCCCACTTCATAGCAACGCGGCCAGTCATGAAGTCGTGATCTGTACCCCATTCGCCTCCGCGAGATGCAACGAACTTAGTAAGCGCTTTGCTTCCCTTGTCGAAGTTTCCACCGCCATAAACCTTCGCGATGAAATCCTTCTGCCAAGCAAATGCCTTTGCCCACTTTGGATCTGAAGCAAATGCTGATGAACGGTCGCCTGCGTACCACTTTGCACCAAACATTTGTCCAAGCCACATTGAATCCATATCAAAGCCGTAGTAACCAGCCCATGGAACAAATCCTGCGGTCTTGATGCTGCCATCAGCATTGAAAGTTGTAAGAGCCTTTGAAGCCTCTAGTAGTTCAGTTGTTGTCTTAGGGGCTGCCTTAAATCCAGCCTTAGCCAAGAGATCCTTGTTCCAGAAGAATGCAAAAACTTCTGAGTTCAATGGAAGGGCACAACGAACATTGTTTGAAATAGTTGAGTTAACCGCTGCAGCGCTAAATGTTGATTTAACATTCAAGCCATTCTTACCTGCAATTAAGGTGTTGAGGTTTTGCCATGCACCTGAGCCGCAGAACCAACCCAAGTTTCCTGCACCATTTGATACAGAAATATCTGGGCCGTTGCCTGCATTAATCGCTGCAAGTGATTTAGCCATATCGATTGAACCTACTGAGGTGACCTTAAGTCCAGGATTTGCAGCTTCGATTCTTTTGATTGCTGCATTCCAGAGCTCTAAATTGCCACCCTTATAAGGGGACCACACAGTGACTGTGCGTGTTCCAGCTGCGGTTGCTGTCGTTGAAGCTGCAACCATGCTTCCTGCTGCAAGTGCAAAGATTGCAAATGAAGCTAACAAGCGCTTTTTCATCATGTACTACTCCTGTCGCGTACTTGGGTAAGTCCACAATTAGCCCACGCCGTTGTGTTAGGAAACCTACCGCTTTGTGTTAGGTTACCTTACAGATTTCCACCACATGGTCAAGGGGTTATACGGAGTATTTATGAAGAGGCGTGTCGCAGTATTTGTCGCGTTCCTTCTTCTCATTACCTTTTCTTCCATTCTTATTGCACGCTCTAGAAGTGCATCTCCATCTCTTGATGGAACTTTGATCTATCACCGATACAGCTCATATGACGCATGGGATGCGACCCTATGGATGGTCGATCTACCAACAGGCCAACAGATGCAGGTGGGCGCGAAGTGGCGCGGAATGGTCTCGCCGATCAATGCTCACTTTTCCGCCGATGGGCAAACCATCACCTTTATGGGATCTAACTCCGGGATAGTCGAAAAGGATTGGGATGTGTTTGTTTCCCGTTGGGATGGCGCTACGTGGAGCGAGCCCACAAATTTAACTGGACCAAATGGCGCTCGCGATGAAGATCCAAAGTTTTCACCCGATGGCGACACAATTATTTATAAGGAAAACGGAGTACTGGCTACTGTTTCAAAGGGTGGCGGCGCTAAAAAATACTTAACCTCTGGTGAAGCAGAGTCATCTATGCCCTTCTATTCTCCTGATGGAAAAACAATTATCTTTGAACGAGATGGCGAGATATTTACTTTGGTAAATGGCGTGACGACACAAATGCGTTCAGGTGCAGGCCGAAGTTCGTACTACCCAATTGCTTTGGATAATCAATCTTTTCTCTACACACGGGTCCAGGACAGCGACCATGATGCGATTTATCGAGGTTACTTCGATCGCCGCCCTTCAGTTCGTTACTTCTTTAACTCCAAGGTTTGGGATACCTCAGATTCATATCCCTTGGCCGATGGCGCTAGGTACATTTTTTATGTCTCGGGAAACTTCTTGATCCCACATGGGGGATACAACCTGATGGTGGCCGACCTAAAAACCAAAAAGGCTTATGACATCGATGAGCTCTTTCAGGGAGTTAGAGAGAGCGACCTGAACTCCGATTTTGAAGAGCTCGGTCCTGCCTGGACATTTGTGCGTTTTACGCATAGTTAATGCAATCGTTACGCGGAAACCTTGGGGAAAACGGACATTTCGCCTAGAGTAAGCGCACCCTCGGAGAGCAAATGGCCCTCCAATCCATGCAATGACCCTCGTCAGCGCAGTTATTTAAAGGATGGTTTACATGAAGGTAAAGACACTTGGAAAGAGCGTTGCAGTTCTTGCAGCTCTAACCCTTGCTGTCGGTGGAACAGTTGTTTCAGCTAACGCTGCAACGCCTGCATACATCGATTGCCAGAATTTTTCAGCAGGCGAGCCTGATCACATCGATCCAGCTCTGACATCGACACTTGTTGGTGCAAACACAGCAACAATGCTTTTTGATGGTCTTACAGACACAGATGCAAACGGAAACCTTTACGGTGAAGTTGCTTCAAAGTGGACTACAAAAGATGGCGCAAAGACTTGGGTCTTTACACTAAAGAAGAACCTAAAGTTCTCAAACGGAGAAGCAGTTCTTCCTTCATCATTCGTCAACGGCTGGAAGCGCGCTATGGATTCAAAGCTTGCTTCAGAGGTTGCATACCACGGTGACTTCATCGCAGGTATGAACGCATACTCAACTGGTAAGGGCGCATTCCCTGCTTCATCTGTAGTTGCAGATGACAAGGCAATGACACTTACAGTGAAGATGGAAAACCCAACAGCAGACTGGCCATCAATCGTTAGCCACTCAGTGTTCTCACCAATTCCTGATTCAATGGTTGGCGCTTCAAGCAAGGTTGAAGAAGATGGAACAAAGCTTGTTGGAAACGGTCCATTCATGTTGGATAAGGCAATTACAAAGCGCGCAGGTGGCGAAGTTGTAATCGTTCCAAACCCTAACTACGGTGGAAAGACTTCAAACCTTTCAAAGGTCACATTCAAGATTTTCTCTGATGTAAACGCTGCATACAACGCATTTGCATCAGGTCAGTGCGACAACGGTCCAATTCCAGCAGGTCGTTACACAGAGCTCCTTACTAAGTGGGGAACAAAGGGTGTAAAGACTGTTCTAGGAACTGACTACTGGGGCTTCAACTGGGAAGATCCAACAGTTGGTGGAACAAAGAACAAGTTGCTCCGCTCAGCAATCGCAAAGGCGATCGATAAGACTCAGATCTCTGAGGTTATCTACCAGGGCGTTCGTAAGCCTGCTTCAGGCCTATTGCCACCAGGAATTCCTGGTTACAAGGCAGGACAGGGACTTACAAACTCACGCGATCTAGATGGCGCAAAGGCTGACTACAAGAAGTGGCTAGCACTTGGAAACAAGACTCCTTCACCAATCCGCTTGTCATACAACGACGGCGCTGGCTGGGACAAGGTTGCATCAATCATCGTTGCAAACCTTAAGGATGTTGGTATTCCTGCAAAGCTAGATCCATTCGCAGCTGACGGAACATACTTCTCAAAGATGCGTTCAGGTAAGGGTCAGATCATTCGTGGTGGTTGGTTCGCTGACTACCCAATCGCTGACAACTTCTTGTACCCATTGCTCCACTCAAAGACTATTGATGGAGACAACCTAGAGCGTTACAACAGCAAGGCATTTGATGCTCTTGTTGATTCAGCACGCTCTTCAACTAACAAGTCATTCGCACAGAGCCAGTACCGTCGTGCTGAGGTTCAAGCTCTAAAGACTGACATTGTTATGGTTCCAACCGTAAACCGCGGAGTTGCTGTTGTGCTTGCATCAAGCACATCAACATTCCCAATCACTCCACTTGGAATGATTGTTTACGATCAAATCGTAAAGAACTAATTTAAGTTCTTAAAGAGTGAGGGGCTCTCGCAAGAGAGCCCCTCACTTCGATTTACAGCTTCTTCAAATTTCATTTAATTAAGAGTTAACCAGTAAGATTGAGAGAAATGTTTACTTACACAATCAAGCGCCTGCTTCAGAGCCTTTTAGTGGTCTGGGCTGCAGTGACCTTGATGTTTGCTCTCTTCTTCATCATTCCTGGAGATCCAATCTCACTGAAGAGCGGCGAGAAATCATTGCCGCCAGAGATCCTCGATAACATCGAGCGAAAATATGGATTAGATAAGCCAACCTATGTTCAGTACTTCCGCTTCTGGGGCAACTTGTTCCGCGGAGATCTTGGCTATTCATATAAGAATGACAAATCAGTAAATACAATTTTGCAGGATGGACTTTCAACAAGTGCTCGCTTGCTGTTCTGGGGAGCGCTCTTCCAATTAATCATCGCCCTTGCTGTTGGACTAACCAGCGCAATCAAGCGCGGTTCTCTTGGAGATCGCCTAGGAACAGTGTTTTCTGTAGGTATTCAAGGTATTCCAGTATTCGTTTCAGGCCTTTTGGCTCAGTACCTATTCGGAGTTCTTCCATTCCAATTGGGATGGGATTGGCTGAATTTCTTTAAACCGTGGCCACAAAGTTGGACGCTAGGCGTTATTCCGACAGATAGCTGGAAGGGCATGATTCTGCCTGCGCTAGTTGTTGCTGTGGTTGATGCAGCCTTCATCGCTCGCATGCTTCGCTCATCATTACTTGAAGTTTTGCGTGCCGATTACATCCGCACCGCTTTTGCTAAGGGCCTTTCTGCGCGTCGTGTGTGGCTACACCACGCACTTCGTAACGCACTTATTCCAGTAGTAACTGTTTATGGAACCTCGTTGATCGCAATCTTCGGTGTTGCTGTGCAAACTGAAAAGGTTTTCTCTCTTCCAGGTATGGGATCAACAATTGCTGATTCGGCATTGTCACAAGACGCACCAGTGGTTCTTGGTTTAGCCATCGTTGTGATCGCATTTGGTGCTTTCGTGAATTTAATCGTCGACTTAAGTTATGCATTAATTGATCCACGCATCAAGATCGATGCAAAGGCGGTGCACTAATGTCTATGGAAGAACAGATTCCAGTTTCACTTTCATATTGGCAAGATGTGCGAAAGCGCTTCTTTGGAAACAAGATTTCAATCGTTGGTCTTGTAATTCTTGTTGCACTAATTCTTGCAGGAATCATTGGACCATTCATCAGTGGTTGGAAGTACGACGAGCTCGGTTCAGACATCTTGGTAAGTCCAGGAGTAAATGGCCACTGGTTCGGTACCGATGATCTAGGTCGCGATGTATTTACCCGCGTTACATTTGGTATTCGCTTGTCTCTAACAGTTGCGATTGTTGTAACAACGATCTCAGTTTTGGTTGGTGTAACCCTTGGCGGTATCGCTGGTTACTTTGGTGGCTGGGTAGACACACTGATCAGCCGCTTTATCGATACTTGGCAGGTTATTCCATTCGTTTTGATCGGCTTTGCAATTATCACTGTATTTGGCTCATCTTTCTGGGTTATCGTGGCAGCGCTGGTTTTCACTGGTTGGTACTCAACAACTCGTTTGTTCCGTGCATCAGTGATGCAGGTGAAGTCACTTGAATACATCGAAGCTGCTCGCGCAACTGGTGCCACAACTAAGCGAATTATTTTGCGCCACATTGGTCCAAATGCGATTCCGCCAATCATCGTTGTTCTCGCCTTCTCTGTAGCTGGCGCAATCCTCAGCGAGTCTGTTTATGCATTCTTAGGTGTGGGCTTCCGCGAACCAACACCATCACTTGGTGTAATGATTTCGAGCTCTCGTAACTATTTAACAGATAAGCCATTTGTATTCTTTATTCCTGGCTCTGTCCTTGTACTTCTTACTCTTTCAATTGTGTTGATTGGCGATGGACTTCGCGATGCACTTGATCCAAAGCTGCGAGGTACAAAGTGACCCAACAACCTTTGCTACACATCGATGATCTGCATGTTCACTTCAACACGAGCGATGGTGTTGTTCAAGCGATCAATGGCGCATCACTAACTCTTAACCCAGGTGAAATCGTTGGTCTTGTTGGTGAATCTGGATCAGGTAAATCTGTAACTGCGATGAGCATTTTGGGTCTTGTCCCAAAGCCACCGGCCATCTATCCAAAGGGACGCATTCTTTGGAAGGGTATTGATCTTTTAACAACACCTGACCGCGAACTTCGCGAAATCCGTGGTGGCGAAATCTCGATGATCTTCCAAGATCCAATGACTTCACTTAACCCTGTGTACACAATCGGTCATCAGATTTCAGAGATGATCCGCGTTCACGAACGTATTTCAGCGAAAGCTGCAAAGGAACGTTCAATTGAAATGTTGAACCTTGTGGGAGTTCCAAATCCACAGCAGCGTGTAGATGATTACCCACACCAGTTCTCAGGTGGAATGCGCCAAAGAGCAATGATTGCAATGGCTTTGTCATGTAATCCAGAGCTTTTGATCGCTGATGAGCCAACAACTGCGCTGGATGTAACTATTCAGGCCCAGATCCTCGAGATCCTTGAAAAATCTGCACGCGAATTAAATGTTGCGGTTCTTCTTATTACCCACGACCTTGGCGTTGTTGCCGGTATCTGTGATCGCGTAGCGGTTATGTACGGCGGACGAATCGTTGAAGAGGCGCCGGTTGATGATCTTTTCGAGCGCCCATTGATGCCTTACACATGGGGATTGATGAAGTCGATTCCTCAAATGGATGAGTTCTCATCAGAGCGCTTGTACACAATTCCTGGTTCTCCTCCTGTGATGTCACGTCCACCTAAGGGTTGTGCCTTTGCTGCTCGTTGCGAGTTTGCAATTGATAAGTGCCAGACAGAAGTTCCTGAACTTGAAACATATGCAGCTGGCCGTTTGGTTCGTTGTCACCGTGTTAATGAACCTAACTTTGTGAAGGTGCTCAAATGACAGAGCCATTGTTAAGAGTTTCTAACCTTGAGAAGAAGTTCCCAATTCAACGCGGAATGCTTAAGCGCACCGTTGGTCAGATCCATGCAGTTGATGGAATCTCATTTGAAATCGCACCAGGAGAAACCCTTGGTCTTGTTGGTGAATCAGGTTGCGGAAAATCAACTCTGCTGCGCATGTTGGCGGGTTTCGAGAGGCCGTCCTCCGGACGCATTCTGCTGGGTGGCCAGGACGTTGCACCCCTGGCGCCCTACGAGCGGCCGTTCAACATGATGTTTCAGAGCTACGCGCTGTTTCCGCATCTGGACATTTGGGAGAACGTGGCGTTTGGGCTCAAGCGCGAAGGCCTGCCCAAAGCCGACATCAAGCAGCGGGTGGGCGAGATGCTGGACCTGGTGCAGCTAGGCCCCTATGCCAAGCGCAAGCCGCACCAGTTGTCAGGCGGCCAGCAGCAGCGCGTGGCGCTGGCGCGCAGCCTG
>ERZ1034363.265-NODE-265-length-37670-cov-11.602905_pt1 | contig 37670 bp, 39 predicted proteins | sample MGYA00520616_ERZ1034363 | MGnify/ENA primary metagenome ERZ1034363 (study PRJEB33736, sample SAMEA104284506) | Azolla filiculoides | biome: Urban; feature: Water surface; material: Ditch water | place: Netherlands | collected 2015-10-28 | depth 0-0.1 m ... | reverse complement strand
TATGAATCTGTTATTGAGCTTAAAAATCCATTATACTATATTAACGGAGTTGCTTATACAGAAGAAGAATTATATGGTGAAAATCCAACTAGCCCATATGCACCATTGAGCAAACAAAATATTGATACCATAGTTGTTTTACAACCTGAAAGAGCAATTCCAATTTATGGTGATAAAGGAAAAAATGGAGTTATTATAATTACGATTAAGAAATAGTAAAATCAAAAACAAGGACAATTTCAAAAATTTAATTATGAAAGCATTACTAAATTTATTTATTTTTTTATTCACAATAACAACTGTATTCGCTCAAGAAACAACTGATAATTCTCCTTTAATAGTTGTTAATGGAAATATTCTTCATAAAGATGTTCTTGAAGCAATTGATCCAAAAAACATCGAATCTGTAAATGTTTTAAAAGACAAAGCGGCAACTGCAGTTTATGGCCAAAGTGCGAAAAATGGTGTCATTCTAATTACTACAAAAGATATTTCAAAACGAGAATTGAAGAAATTATATAAAAAATATTCGGCAGAAAATTCAATAAACAAAGAAACTGACGTTTTTAAAATTTCTGGAACCGTTTACGATTGTGAAAAATTAGAACTTTCAGGTGTATACATTAAAAATCTAAACTCAAAAGCTGAAACACAAACCGATATTGATGGAAAATTTTCAATTGAAGTTAAAATAAATGATATTTTAGAGATTTCCTTTTTACAATTTAAATCACAAAAAATAAAAATTGAAAACAAAGAAAACCTTATTGTTAATCTCAAAGCAGAACAGCAAATTATACTGGAAAAACCAGTAATCTATCTTTATCCAACAGAAAAAAAAGCAATTGATATAAAACTCGATTTAAAAGGAGAATTGTTAACTACATTTCCAAAATACGATAAAAGCTGGGAAGTAATTGCAGAACCAAACGGACAAATTTTTGATAAAAAAACCAATCGTTATTACAGTTCGTTATTTTGGGATGGAACAATTGATTTTCCTTCAGCGCATTACAAATATGATGATGGTTTTATAGTTTCAAAAGATAATTTAACTGAATTTTTAATCAAAAAATTAGATCATATTGGTTTAAACAATCAAGAAACAAATGATTTTATTCAGTATTGGTTACCCATTTTAGAACGAAATAAATACAACTTTATTCACTTTTTAGTCAATGAAGAATGTAACGAAATTGCAACTTTAAACGTCAATCCAAAACCAGAAACTAGCATTAGAATCTACATGGAATTTTATGGTTTAGAGAACAGAACTATAATCAAAGAACAACAACTTCCAAAAACCGAAAGAAAAGGTTTTACACTTGTAGAATGGGGAGGAGCAGATGTTTCATCAAAAATTAGAGAAAATGAGTTTTAAATTATTCTTTTTACTTTTTCTTACTGCTTTTGGAATTCAAGCACAAGAAAAAAAACAAAACGACACGATTAAAATCGAAATCAATTCAAACACAAAAACCATATACGTTTTAGGCGGAATTGCTTCTGTAATCACTAAAGAAGATTTAGCTTTTGCTAAAAAACACAATATTCAATTTCATGATTTTGGTTGCATTGCTCCTACTAATTTTGAAGAATATGAAGTTAAAAACGAATTAGTTTTTGAATATCTAAACAAAACTTATGGAAAACAATGGCAAAAAGATATTAAAGCTAATGTTTTAGGTTTTGAAAAGTGGAAAAATAAAGAAATATAAAAAAAGCTCCTGTTGGAGCTTTTATTCTTATTTATAAATCTTACTTCTCAATTTCTTTCAATGAATCCATTTTCTTGTGCGCCAAGAAACCTTTGATATCTTCAAAATGTTCCTTAACACGTTTGTGACCAAATTCAAATACTTTTTCGGCCAAACCATCTAAGAAATCTCTATCATGTGAAACTAAGATTAAAGTTCCATCAAAATCACGTAAAGCATCCTTTATGATATCTTTCGTTTTCATATCTAAATGGTTAGATGGCTCATCAAGAATTAGAAGATTCACTGGTTCTAACAATAATTTAATCATTGCTAAACGCGTTTTTTCTCCTCCAGAAAGTACTTTCACTTTCTTTTGAATATCATCACCTTGAAACATAAATGCTCCCAAAATATTTTTGATTTGCGTACGAACATCTCCAACAGCAATTCTATCAATCGTTTCAAAAATAGTCGCATTTTCGTCTAATTGAGCGGCTTGATTTTGAGCAAAATAGCCAATTTGTGCGTTGTGACCAATTTCTACCGAACCACCATTAATTTCAATTTCTTTCATGATGGCTTTAATCATGGTCGATTTTCCTTCACCATTTTTACCCACGAAAGCTACTTTTTGTCCACGTTCGATAACTAAATTCGCATCTTTAAAAATCAAATGATCACCATACGATTTTTCTAAATCTTTAACAATTACAGGATATTGACCTGAACGTGCTGATGGTGGAAATTTTAACTTTAATGCCGAATTATCAATTTCGTCCACTTCAATAGGAACAATTTTTTCTAACATTCTAACACGTGATTGCACTTGCTCGGTTTTAGAAAATGTTCCTCTAAAACGTTCAATAAAAGCTTGATTGTCGGCAATGAATTTTTGCTGTTCTTCGTATGCTTTTTGCTGGTGAACGCGTCTATCTTTTCGTAATTCTAAATAGTGTGAATATTTAGCTTTGTAATCATAAATTCTTCCCATTGTTACTTCGATGGTACGATTTGTAATGTTGTCCACAAATGCTCTATCGTGCGAAATAACCATAACTGCTTTGGCTTGCGTAATCAAAAATTCTTCCAACCATTCGATACTATCCATATCCAAGTGATTGGTTGGCTCATCCAAAAGAATTAAATCAGGTTTTGTTAAAAGTATTTTCGCTAATTCAATACGCATTCTCCAACCGCCTGAAAATTCTTTTGTTGGGCGATTAAAATCTTCTCTTTCAAACCCTAATCCTTTTAATATTTTTTCAACTTCGGCTTCATAATTTACTTCTTCAATTGAATAATATTTTTCAGATAATTCCGAAACTTTTTCAATCAATTTCATGTACTCATCACTTTCATAATCAGTACGAACAGTTAATTGCTCGTTGATTTCATCAATTTCTTTTTTCATGTTCAACACCGAAGCAAATGCTTTTGATGTTTCTTCCATCACAGTACAATTATCTTCCGTTAACAAATGTTGCGGCAAATAAGCAATAACAGCATCACTTGGCGCCGAAATAACACCACGAGTTGGTTTATTTACACCAGCAACAATTTTCAAAAGCGTAGATTTTCCTGCTCCATTTTTACCCATTAGGGCAATTTTATCAGTTTCATTGATGGCAAAAGTTACTTCGCTAAAAAGAGTGGTTCCGCCAAATTCTACGGCAATGTCGTTTACTGTAATCATTTTTTAAAGTAAAAAGTTAGAAGTAAAAAGTTAAAAGTCTTTTTACTGAAATTTTTGAAAGGTGCAAAGATAGATTATTTACCCAATTTATTATTATGAAAAACGCCCGAATTACTTCAGGCGTTTTTTTATATTTTCTATTCTTCCATTTCAAAAAATAATGGTTCAATCATTATTCTGTCGGCTAAAACTTCTACTCTTTCTGTGATTTGTGAGCAGAAAAATAAACGTTGTGTTTTTTCAGCACTCATCGAAAGTCTATGAATAATTGCGTCTTCTCGTTTGCGTAACATTTCTTCAACATCATCCACTACAAACATTTTAATTGTGTTCATATTAAAACCGGCAGAAGAAAACATTTCATTGATGCGAATTGGCGTTCCAATTAAAACATCTATTCCTAATGAAATTTGATTCTTATCATAATCGATATCTCCTTTTTCGTGCGCTCCAAAAACTCTTAAGTTATTATAACGGTTTAATTTCTTAAAAGTTTCAACTGCTTCAAGTACTTTTTCTTTGTCCTGAACCAAAACCAAAGCACGAGTACTTTCTCCTACTGGTTTTTCCATACGCTGAATAACATTCATCAAAATAGTAGTTGTTTTTCCGCTCATTTTTGGAGATTGAATAACTGCATCGGCGCCACTTTTTATAGTTGAAAAAGTTTCTTGTTGCATTTCATTTGCCTCGATTAAATTATTTTCAATCAGTGCATTTTGAAGATTTGGATTTATTTTTTTTAACTGCATTTTTTTTTGTAATTAGTGAATAGTGAATAGTAATTAGCAAACTATGCACTAATTACTATTCACTATTCACTTGATATTATTTACTTGCAAACAATTGTACGTCTTGTTCTGAAATTTCGCTTCCTCCTAAAATAATTAAGCGCTCTACTACATTGCGTAATTCTCGAATATTTCCAGTCCAATCATATTCTTGTAATAATTTGATAGCTGATTTTGAGAACGATTTTGGCGAAGTTCCTTGTTCGGAAGCAATCTTAGCCGCAAAATGCTCAATTAATTCTGGAATATCGTCTCTTCTATCATTTAAAGCAGGAACTTTGATTAAAATAACCGCCAAACGATGATACAAATCTTCTCTGAATCTTCCTTCTTCGATTTCCTTTTTTAAATCTTTATTCGTTGCAGCAACTACACGAACATTAACTTTAATGTCTTTATCAGCTCCAACTCGTTGAATTAAATTTTCTTGCAAAGCACGTAAAACTTTAGCTTGAGCCGATAAACTCATATCACCAATTTCATCTAAGAAAATGGTTCCACCATCTGCAGCTTCAAATTTTCCTGCTCTATCCTTTACCGCTGAAGTAAAAGCGCCTTTTACATGACCAAATAATTCGCTTTCAATTAATTCAGATGGAATTGCTGCACAATTCACCTCGATAATTGGAGCTGATGAACGTTCGCTTTTTTCGTGTAATTGATGTGCAACTAATTCTTTCCCCGTTCCATTTGGACCTGTAATTAAAACTCTGGCATCGGTTGGTGCTACTTTATCAATCATTGTTTTAATATGATTGATGGCTTCGCTATTTCCAATCATTTCGTAGTTTTTTGAAACTTTCTTTTTCAAGATTTTATTCTCAACTACAAGCTGTTTTCTATCTAACGCATTACGAACAGTGTTCAATAATCGATTTAAGTCCGGTGGTTTTGAAATGTAATCAAATGCTCCCAAACGCATTGTATTAATGGCTGTTTCTAAATCGCCATGCCCAGAAATCATAACCATTGGAATTTCGGGTTTGATTTTTTTAACAGCTTCTAATACCTCAACACCATCCATTTTTGGCATTTTAATATCGCAAAGAATTAAGTCATAATCTTCATTTTTGACTTTCTCTACACCTTGCAAACCGTCTTCTGCTTCTTCTACTTTGTACGAATCATTTTCCTCGGAAAGTATTTTAGTTAATACTCTTCGAATTGCTGCTTCGTCTTCTATGATAAGGATTTTACTCATTCTTTTTAGTTTAAAAGGTGAGAGTTTAAAAGTTTAAAAGGAAAAAACTCTTAAACTTTTAAACATATAAACTCTTAACCTCTTTTTAATATTTCAACCACTTGTATAATTCTTTCCAACTTGGTTTTTTGCCATACATTAAAATACCTACTCGGTAAATTTTTGCAGCAAACCAGACTACAAAGATAAACGTTCCATACAATAAAACTACAGAAAGTACCAATTGCCACCAGGGCACTCCAAAAGGAATTCGCATAAGCATTACAATTGGTGATGTTAATGGTATTATAGAAAAAATTGTTGCAACCGTACCATGTGGGTCGTTCATAACTGTAATAAAACCTACGTAGACACCCAACATTAGTGGCATGATAATCGGCAACAAAAATTGTTGTGAATCGGTTTCAGAATCAACAGCCGCACCAATTGCTGCATAAAATGAACTATACAGGAAATAACCTCCAATAAAAAATACCACAAAAGCAGCTAAGATTGTAGCAACGGGAATTTCATTTAAGTACATTTGAATTTTAGCCGTAAAACTCATAGCTAATTCTGCTTGCTCTGCAGACATTTGAGCTGTAGCAACAGGTTCTTGACTTTGTCCCATAAATAAAGTAGCCGCAAACATAATTACACCACCTAAAAGAATCCAAATTAAGAACTGAAGTATTCCAGCCAAAGATGTTCCTATGATTTTTCCCATCATCAATTGAAATGGTTTGACTGATGAAATAATAATTTCAATAATACGATTTGTTTTCTCTTCTATAACACTTCGCATTACCATATTTCCATAAATAATAATAAACATCATGATTAAATATCCAAAAGCAAAACCAATGAATATTTTAATCTCATTCAAATATTTAATCCCTTCTTCTCCTGAAAATTTTGCAACTTGTATGTCAGATTTGATTTTGGCTTTTTCAATTTTATCCGCATCAAACCCAAGTTTTTTTAAGTTCTCTTTATTTAATTTGGCTTCTATCGTTCCTTGTAAATGACTTAAAAATTCCATTTTAGGACTTTCGTCAGAAATATAAACTGTTTTTTGGGCTAGTTCATCAACATTTTGCACAACTGGAACATAAATTAAACCTTCGTATCCATTACTTGCTGAATCTTTTGCTTTTTCAATTGGCATTGAAGATAAATCAATGTAAAGTATGTCTTTGTTGCTTTTTAAATCGTTTACAAATACTTTTGCAGTATCATGAACACCAATTTTTTTAATTTCACCTTTATTTACACTAGATAAATAAGCAATTAAAAAAGTCATTCCAACTATTAATAATGGCCCTAAAAATGTCATTACTATAAATGATTTATTACGCACTTTGGCAATAAATTCTCTTTTTATAATTAAAGATAATATACTCATGATTATTTGCTTACAGTTTGAATAAAAATATCGTTTACACTTGGAATTTTTTCAACAAAATGCGTTACTTGTCCAAATTGTGTCAAAATAGAAAGTAATTCATTTGAACTGTGTTCGCCCAATTGTACTTCTAACTTTAAATCGTCATTTAGTGATTTAAAATTAGTTTGCCCAATTGTAAACTTTTGCGTTAAATGCACCATCAATCCCTCAATATTATTGGTTAACACGCCTACTTCAAAAGTATTTGAACGATGTTGACGCTTAACATCTTCCAACTTACCTTCAATTAATTTATTTGATTTGTGAATCAAAGCAATATAATCACACATTTCTTCAACTGATTCCATTCGGTGTGTTGAAAAAATGATCGAAGTTCCTTTTTTGTTCAATTCAATGATTTCGTCTTTTATCAAATTTGCATTTACAGGATCAAATCCTGAAAAAGGTTCGTCAAGAATCAATAGTTTTGGTTGGTGCAAAATGGTTACGATAAACTGAATTTTTTGCGCCATACCTTTAGAAAGCTCTTGAATTTTTTTATCCCACCAACCTTGAATTTCAAACTTTTCAAACCAATATTTTAACTGCTTTTTAGCTTCTTCATGTGGCATTCCTTTTAATTGCGCCAAGTACAAGCATTGTTCTCCTACTTTCATGGTTTTATACAAACCGCGTTCTTCTGGCATATAACCAATATATTGCACGTGTTCAGGCTTTAACTTTTCACCATCTAACAAAACTACTCCACTATCTGGCATTGTAATTTGATTAATGATTCGAATAAGAGATGTTTTTCCAGCTCCATTTGGACCAAGCAGTCCATAAATACTTCCTTTTGGAACTTGCAACGAAACATTATTAAGCGCAGTATAATTACCATATTGCTTAACCACATTTTGTACTTCAAGAATATTACTCATAGTAAAGGTAAATTTGTTTGTTTAGTTAGTAGTATAAAACTGTATTTTGTTACAAAAAAAACCCACCCTTTATTGCTAAAGGATGGGAAAAATTGCTATGAAAAAGAAAAACTCACTCTCCTAAGAAAGTGAGTTTCAAATGTATTAAATTATATTTAATTATGAAAACATATCTTTAACTTTTTCAAAAAAAGATTTATCTGATTTTTCTGGTTTCGGAATAAAGTTTTCATCTGTAAGCATTTTCTCAAAAAATTGCTTCTGTTCTTTACTTAAAGTCTTTGGTGTCCAAACATTTACATGTACTAATAAATCCCCATTCCCGTATGAATTTAAACTCGGAATTCCTTTCCCTTTTAGGCGTAAAATTTTGCCTGATTGGATACCTTCTTCCAACTTAATTCGTACTTTTCCTGAAACAGTTTCAATGTCTTTTGAAGCACCTAAAGCGGCTTCTGCAACACTGATATATAAATCATAATGTAAATTTTCGCCTTCACGTTTTAAGAATTCATGTTCGATTTCTTCGATAGCTACAATTAAATCACCTGGAATACTATTGCTTCCTGGCGCTTCATTACCTTTATTAGCCACTTTTAACTGCATTCCGTCAACAACTCCTGCAGGAATTTTGATAGAAACTGTATCGTCCTCTAACAACATCCCTTGTGCATCTGCTCCTGCTGGTTTTTGATCTAAAATTTGACCAGAACCACTACAAATATGACATGTAGTAGCTGTTTGCATTCTACCTAAAATAGTATTAGCAACTTTCATGATTTGCCCAGAACCGTTACAAGTTGGACAAGTTCTGTATGTTACACCTTTGGCTTGAACTTTACGTTTTACTTTGACTTTCTTTTCAACACCATTAGCAATTTCTTCCAAAGTTAATTTTACTTTGATACGAAGATTGCTTCCTTTTACTCTACGTTGACCTCCGCCACCGCCAAATCCAGAAAATCCGCCACCGCCAAATGCACCGCCAAAAATATCACCAAACTGACTGAAAATATCATCCATGTTCATGTGATGACCACCGCCAAATCCACCACCATCAAAAGCTTGGTGACCATATTGGTCGTATTTTGCTTTTTTATTGGCATCGCTTAAAACTTCATAAGCTTCGGCAGCCTCTTTGAATTTTTCTTCTGCTTCTTTGTTACCTGGATTTTTGTCAGGATGAAACTCGATTGCTTTCTTACGATATGCTTTCTTTATTTCTTCGGCTGTAGCATTTTTTGAAATGCCTAATATTTCGTAAAAATCTTTTTTCATTATATCTTATATTATAAATGTAGAAAAAGACAAGTCATGACTTGTCTCTACGATAAAATTATTGTCCAATTACAACTTTAGGGAAACGAATAATTTTGTCTCCTAATTTGTAACCCTTTTCAATTACATCAACAATTTTACCTTTTAATTTATCGTTTGGTGCTGGAATTTGCGTAATAGCTTCAGCGAAATCTGCGTTAAAAGCATCTCCTGCTCTAACTTCTACTTCTTCTAAACCTTTAGATACTAAAGTACTTCTTAATTTATCATGAATTAATTGCACACCTGTTACCAAAGCTTCATCATCAGATTTAGAAACTTGTGCCCAAGCTCTGTCGAAATCATCTAAAACAGGCAACATAGCTTGTAAAACTTCTTGATTAGCTGTTTTGAACAAATCGATACGCTCTTTAGCTGTTCTTCTTTTATAATTTTCGAATTCAGCAAAAAGACGCAAAAATTTATCCTTCTCGTTACTCAATTCTTCTTGCAATTGCTCTTCTACCGTTAATTCTGGTGTTGGAATTCCTTGATTTTCTGAAACATTTTCTTCACTAATGTTATCCTTTTCGATGTTTTCAGTACTTTCTTGACTCATATTTTTGAATATTTTTTTAAACATTTTTACTTTAGTAAATGGGATTGCAAATGTATTGCCAAATGTTTAAAAATGTCAAATTGTCAGGAAAAAATATTTATAAAAGTTTATTTTAACAAATCATTCAGCGCTTTGTCTAAAGAAGCAAATTTGAATTGAAAGTTTTCATCCAATAATTTTCTGCAACTTACATGCTGACTTGAAAATAAAATTTCGTGCATTTCGCCAAGCATAATTTTCATAATAAACTTTGGAATATTTGGTAAAAATAATGGCTTTTCTAATGTTTTAGCAATTGCTTTTGTGAGCTCAGCATTTGAAACTGGATAAGGAGAAACACCATTGTAAATCCCAGACAACTCATTTTTGATTACATGATAAAAAACAGCTGCTAAATCATGAATATGAATCCAAGATTGATATTGTTTCCCCGAACCAAAAGCTGCTCCAACTCCATATTTAATAGGCTTTACCATTTCTTGTAAAGCACCACCATTTTTAGAAAGAACGATTCCAATTCTAATTTTTGAAACAGCTATTTCTAATTTTTGAAACTGGCTGACTTCGTTTTCCCATAGTTTCACAACGTTTCCAAGAAAAGAAACATCAACATCCAAGTCGGTTTCATGATAAATATTGGTTAAACTATCAGGATAGATTCCTATAGCTGAAGCTGAAACGATTTGCTTTACTTGATTTGGTGTTTTTTGAAGTGTTTGAAATAACAATCGAGTTGAGAGTACACGACTTTCAATAATTTCTTCTTTGTAAGATTTTGTCCATTTTTTAGCCACATTTGCTCCAGCTAAATGCACAATTACTTCAACATTTGTTAACGAAGCTGTATCTATTTCAGCTGTTTTTGGATTCCAATAAAACCCTTTATAATTAGCATTAGAAACTAATTTATTCTTTGAAGTAGATAAATAATGAACACTATGCCCGTTTTGCAATAACAAGCTCACTAATTCTTGCCCTACTAATCCTGTTGCACCTGTAATTAAAATGGTCATTTTCTTTTTCCTTTTTCTCAAAGTTACAATCAAAAACAGAACAATGAAAGTAAATTAACGTATGTTTAGGATTAGTTGGAAGTTTTAACCTCTTACCTTAATAGTCCACTCAAATTGCATTTCAGAAACTTGTTCACCTTTTTCATTCTTACCTATTGAAGTTAACCAAATAGTCTGTCCTTCCTTGGTATCGATAGCATGTTGAATAGTTTCTTTTATTGCATTACCTTGATTACATGTGAAAGTAATTCTCCCAGTTGCTTTTTTAGTAAAGACGCTTTTATTTTGAGCCACTAACATCGAAATGTTTTTCTTGCTCTCTTTTATTTGATACATTACTAAAGCACCAGTAGTAAACTCAGCCGCCATAGCTTGTACTGCAAAATACATAGAATTAAACGGATTTTGATTAAACCAACGATGCTTTACCGTTACTTCACAAACTTCTGGTGAAATTGACTTAACGCGCACACCGCTCCAAAAAGCAGAAGGCAGTTTAAAAAAAGTAAAAAGATTAAGTTTTGCAGGTGTAAACTCCATAATTCATTGATTTATTTTGTAAAAATACAAAAAATACTATGCATTCCTACTATTTTTTAAAAATGTTAATTTTATGTTAAATATTAGTACTATGCGTAACACAATACCTGCTTTTAGACTTATCTTTGTATAAGAAATTAATAGGTAATCTAATTTCAATCATCAAATCAATCATTTGCGCAAGCAAAAACAAATCAAAAAATGAACAGTTTAATTAAAAAAATCAAAAGGAATTATGAACATTGAAAACACTAAAGCGCAAATGCGAAAAGGTGTTTTAGAGTTTTGCATCTTATCTGTATTAAAAGAAAAAGACGCATATACTTCTGAAATATTAGACACGCTAAAAAACGCAAAATTACTTGTAGTGGAAGGAACAGTATATCCTTTATTAACAAGATTAAAAAACGATGGATTATTAAATTATCGTTGGGAAGAATCAACATCGGGACCACCAAGAAAATATTATGGATTAACCGAAGAAGGGAAAGATTTTTTACAAGAATTAAACGGCACTTGGAAAGAATTAGCAGATGCCGTGAACATAATAACTAGTCAAAACTAAGAGTCATGAACAAAACAATAAGTATAAATTTAGGAGGTTTTTTCTTCCATATTGATGAAGACGCCTATCAAAAATTATCGCGTTATTTTGATGCGGTGAAACGCTCTCTTGCTCCTGATGGAAGAGAAGAAATCATGAAAGATATTGAAAGTAGAATTGCAGAATTATTTCAAGAGCGCATTAAAAACGATAAACAAGTCATTGGCTTAATAGAAATTGACGCAGTAATTGGAATCATGGGGCAACCTGAAGATTATAAAATTGATGATGAAAAAACATCTTATCAATCAAATACTTCAACTTCATCATCAAGTAACTATTATTATCCATCGAAAAGATTGTTTAGAGATAAAGAAAATGGAATGCTTGGTGGTGTAATGGCTGGATTAGGTCACTATTTAGGAATAGATGCACTTTGGTTACGTATCATAATGGTAATTTTATTCTTTGGATTTGGTACAGGATTGTTTGTATATATTGTGTTATGGGTTTTAGTTCCTGAAGCGATTACTACCACTCAAAAACTTGAAATGAGAGGCGAACCAATTAATATATCAAATATTGAACGAAAAGTAAAGGAAGGAATTGATGATATTTCTTCAAAAATAAGCAATATTGATCATCAAAAAATTGCAAGTACAGCAAAATCAGGAGCTGAAAAAATAGGTTCAACTTTTGAAGAAATTTTTAAAACAATATTCAAAATATTTGCAATATTCGTAGGCGCAATCATCGTACTAGTAGCTTCATTTTCGCTTCTTGGATTTATTATTACAGGAATAGTTATGATGTTTTCTTCTACAATGCCAGACAATTATATTTTAAACAATATTCAAACGCCTATTGGATTAGAAACGCCACTTTGGGTACAAGGTTTATTAGTTATTTTGGTTTTCGGAATTCCTTTTTTCTTCTTGCTTTTATTAGGATTAAAGTTATTAGTAAACAATTTAAAATCAATTGGAAATATCGCTACTTATACACTAATTGCGCTATGGGTTATTGCTCTGGGAATTGCAATTTCATTAGGAATTAATGAAGCAACTCAAATGGCATATGAAGGAAAAGTGGTTCAAAAAGAAGAAATTATTTTAACTCCAAATGACACTTTAAACATTAAATTCAAAAATAATGATTTCTATTCAAAAAATAGTTACCATGAAACTGACTTTAAATTAACACAAGACGAAAATAAAAACGAGATCATCTATTCAAATAATGTTACCATAGAAATTATGGAAACGGATGAAATGATGCCATATATTCAAGTAGAAAAATTAGCTCGTGGAAAATCTGCAGCTGAAGCAAATAAAAGAGCTGAAAAAATTAAATATGGATACAAAATTGAAGGAAATACATTAATTTTAGATAATTATTTAATTTCTGCTGTTGAAAACAAATTTAGAGGTCAGGAAGTAGCATTGTACTTGTATTTACCAAAAGGCACATTATTTAAAACTAACAAAAACTTTGACCATTTTGATCGATCTGACAACGATTTCTTCAACTTACACTATAGTTCTTCGGATTATATATATAGAGTAGATAAAGAAAAAGTGAAATGTTTAAATTGTCCTCTTTCAGAAAATGAATATGGAGATATTGAAAACAATGAAATGGTTAACGATTCAACTTCAACAATTATTTATGACGAAAATGGTGTTCTGATAAAAAAAGAAATCAAAGAAGTAAAGGAAGAAGTTCAAAACGTAAAAATTGAAATTGATACTAAAAAAGAAACCAAAACAAAATAAAATATGAAAACTACATTCAAAATATTGGCTCTTTTCATATTAGTAGCACTAACATCATGCAACGCTAATCTTAACTTAGGTAACGGCATTGATGGAAGTGGCAATATTATTACTGAAAAAAGAACTATTAATGAAGCTTTTGACAAAATTTCGTCAAGTACTGGAGTTACGGTCATTGTGGAGCAAGGCACACCAACAGATGTTGAAGTAGAAACCGATGACAACTTAATGCAATATGTAATTACAAAGGTTGAAAACGGAACTCTAATTGTTAAAATAGAAGGAAATATAAACACTATGTCTTCTATAGATGTAAGAGTAAAAATGAATTCAATTACAGGACTAGAAGCATCAAGCGGTTCATCAATTACTTCTAAAAACACCTTGAAAGGAAATACAATTGCCGTAAAATCAAGCAGTGGAAGTGAAATTGAAGCCTTGTTAGAATATGAAAATGTAAGTTGCGAATCATCGAGCGGAAGTAATATTACTGTTTCTGGAAAAGCATTAAAACTAGAAACCGCGTCATCAAGTGGTAGCGAAATCGATGCCAATCAATTAGCAGCAAATGACGTTTTTGCTCAATCGTCAAGCGGAAGTTCAACTTCTGTAAAACCAATCGTAAAATTAGATGCAAAAGCTTCCAGTGGTAGTTCAATTGATTATGTACAAACACCTAAAACAATTAAAAAAGAAGAAACTTCTGGCGGAAGTGTTGAAGGAGACTAACAAACTATAACCTATTCATTATCAAATTAATTCAGTTCATTTAACAAATAATTAGTATAAAATTAACAGCCTGAATTAATACAAAGAATTATTTTTACAGAAACAATACAACTAAACAAACTAAATTCGACTCTCATGATAAAGTTAGTTATTCAAATAATAGAATTTGTATTTACTTTTATCGCAAACTTGATAGAATCTATACTATAAATACAAAATTAAAACATCAGTACTTTCACTGGTGTTTTTTTTTATATTTGTAAAAACAAATTCGAATTAAAATGTTTAAAAAAATCCCATTTCTATTAGTTGCTTTACTAGTAACGTCTTTTTCTTTGGCCCAAAAGAAAGAAAAAATTAAAGGTTCAAAAATAGTAACTGTAGCCATTAAAGAAATAAAAAGCTTTGAAAATATTGAAGTTGGCGACAATTTTGAAGTATTATTAGTTAAAGGTGATAAACCTTCTTTAGAAATAGAAGCTGATGATAATCTTCACGACATCATTAATTTTGAAGTAACAGGCAATACTTTAAGAGTAACTTCTTTAAAAGAAGCATCTGGTGTTAAAAAATTTGCCATTCGTATCAACTATTCAGATAGTTTAAAGTTAATTACTGCCAGAAATGAAGTAGAAATAAAAGCACTAGCTGATTTAGAATTAGACAATATTACTATTAAAAACTACGACAATTCAAAATCATTTTTAAATGTAAAATCAAAATATTTTGCCTTAGTTTTAGATGACAAAGCAGAAGCAGAAATTAATGTTAAAGCAGAAAGCACAAATCTTGAATTAAGCAAAAGTAGCGAACTAAAAGCGCTTGTTGCTTCTCCAGAAGTTAAAATTGATATGTATCAAAAAAGCAAGGCTACTATTGAAGGTAATGCTGCAAATGCAAAAATACGATTAGACAATAGTAGTAATTTACTAGCACAAAAATTCGTAATTGGAGATTTAGAACTAGACACCGAGAGTTATGCAAAATGTGAAGTAAATGTGAGTAAAGAAATCACTATTGAAGCTGCAGGAAAATCAGAAATTGAATTATTTGGCGAACAAAAAATTACTATAGAAAAGTTTACTAACAACACGACACTTTATAAAAAAGAAAAATAACAATTCATTATAAACAAAAAAATCCGACAAAAGTGTCGGATTTTTTTGTTTTCTTTATTGTGAGTTATTCCTTTGAAGCAATATATCTTTCCGCATCTAAAGCCGCCATACAGCCTGTTCCAGCAGCAGTAATTGCCTGACGATATACATGATCTGCCGCATCACCCGCTACAAACACACCTGGAACATTTGTTTTTGAACTTCCTGGAACATTTACGATATAACCAGTTTCGTCTAACGTAATATAGTCTGCAAAAATATCCGTGTTTGGTTTGTGACCAATTGCTACAAAAAATCCTGTAGCTGGAATTTCAACAACTTCTCCTGTAGCTCTGTTTTTAGCTTTAACTCCAGTAACAACTTGTCCATCTCCTAGAACTTCTTCTGTTTCTGTGTGCATTAAAATATCAATGTTTTCTGTTTTTTGAACACGTTCAGCCATAATTTTAGAAGCTCTAAATTTATCGCTTCGCACTAGCATAGTTACTTTTTTACATAGTTTAGAAAGGTAATGTGCTTCTTCACAAGCGCTATCACCAGCTCCAACGATTACCACTTCCTGATTTCTGTAGAAAAACCCATCACAAACCGCACAAGCCGAAACGCCACCACCTAATTTTAAATAATGTTGTTCAGATTCTAATCCTAAATATTTAGCCGAAGCTCCAGTAGAAATAATTACCGTTTCTGCATGGATTTCTATCGTATCATTAATCCAAACTTTATGAATAGCTCCAGAGAAATCTACTTTTGTAGCCCAACCATCGCGAATATCAGAACCAAAACGTTTTGCTTGCTCTTGTAACTGCACCATCATTTCTGGTCCGGTTACACCTTCAGGATAGCCTGGAAAGTTCTCCACCTCATTGGTTGTTGTCAACTGACCACCTGGTTGTTGTCCTTGATATAAAACAGGATTCATATTTGCTCTAGCCGCATAAATTGCTGCAGTATAACCTGCTGGACCAGAACCTATAATTAAACATTTTACTTTTTCAATTGTATCTGACATAACTTTATTCTTTTAAGAGTAGCAAATGTAAGTTTTTAATTAAAATTATTTCTTAAAAATAAATTAGTTTTAACTATCTAAGTATAGTTTTTTAAAATAAAAAAACCTTCCTGAACAATCAAGAAGGTTTTTTGTCGGGGTGGCAGGATTCGAACCTGCGGCCTCCTGCTCCCAAAGCAGGCGCGATAACCGGGCTACGCTACACCCCGTAAATGAGGTTGCAAATATATAACTAAATTCTATTCTAACAAATAAATTAAATATTTTTTTTGAAATTAAATAAACACATCAAACAACCTATATTTTTTTAGCACTTATTCCCAAAACTTTCTCATCAAAACAAAAAACACATAGAATATTATTTCTATTTTTGCTAAAACAAAACTATTCAACATTTTATGCTAATTATTGGAATTGCCGGTGGCACCGGAAGTGGAAAAACTACAGTTGTACATCAAATTATGAATGAGTTACCTTCTTCTGAAGTAGGTATCATTTCACAAGATTCATACTACAAAGAAACACATCATTTGAGTTATGAGGAACGTACAAAAATCAATTTTGATCATCCAAGAGCGATTGATTTTGAATTGTTAGTAGCACATCTTAAAGAGTTAAAAGCTGGAAAAACAATAGAACAACCAGTTTACTCTTTTGTAACACACGACAGAACAGATGATAAAATCATCACACACCCAAGAAAAGTAATGATTGTTGAAGGTATCTTAATTCTCACAAATCCAGAATTAAGAGATATGTTTGATATTAAAGTATATGTGCATGCTGATTCTGACGAACGATTAATTCGTCGTTTAAAACGTGATATTGCAGAGCGTGGCCGTGACATGGAAGAAGTTTTGAATCGTTATCAAACCACTTTAAAGCCAATGCACGAACAATTTATCGAACCTACAAAAGCGTTTGCTGACATTATCATTCCTAACGATAAATACAATACGGTAGCTATCGATGTAGTTCGTGCTGTAATCAACCAAAGATTAGTATAATGAAAAAATTAAAGAATTTAATTGCCAATTATCCGTTCCTAAAAATTTTAGCGAACCGCTATGTTTTGGTGTTAATTTTCTTTACCATTTGGATTTTGTTTTTAGACAATTACTCCTATTTAGAACACCGTGTTTTAGATAAAGAAATTGAAGAAATTGAAGACAATATCAACTACTACAAAACTGAAATCAAAAAAGATAGTGCCAGCATCAAACACTTAAAAAACAATGATAGAGTCGAAAAATATGCTCGCGAAAAATATTACATGAAACGCGAAAATGAAGACATCTACATCATTGAATTTGAAGACGACAAAAAAGCCGAAAAAGAAGCTGAAGCCGAAAAAAACAAATAGTAACAATTAAATACATAATTCGTGACTAACAATAATCTATTTTCAGAATTTGAAGCTGTTTCTTCTAAACAATGGAAGCAACAAATTCAATACGAACTAAAAGGTGCCGATTACAACGAAACTTTAGTTTGGGAAAGTCCAGAAGGCATTAAAGTAAAACCGTTTTATCACAATGATGAAACTGAGGTGAATTTGAATGCCATCACTCCTTCTAAACCTTTCGCAATTGTTCAAAATATTTTTGTTCACGATGTAAAAAAATCGAATGCTCGTGCGTTAGAAACTTTACAGAGAGGAGCTGAAAGTGTTCGTTTTACATTAGAAAATGATACGATTTCCATTGAAGAATTAATGCAAAATCTTCCGTTAGAAAATGTAAATTATTATTTCAATTTGCCATTTTTATCAATCGATTTCGTAACTAAAATCAACGATTTTGCTTCAAAAAATAAAGCCAACATCTTTATTCAAAATGACCCAATCGAACAATTAGTAAAAGATGGCAATTGGTTTGAAAACCTTGAAAAAGATTTCGAAAAGTTAAATACAATTGCTTCTAAAACAGCTATCCCATTTTTAACTATTTCAAGCGGAATTTATCAAAATGCAGGTGCGAATATCGTACAACAATTAGCTTACACTTTAGCGCAAGCAAACGAATATTTTAATAGAATTCCAGCTATCAATCAACCGATTACAATTGAAGTTGCTGTTGGAACAAATTACTTTTTCGAAATCGCGAAACTTAGAGCTTTACGCCTTTTGTTTAATACATTAGCTTCAGAATACAATCACAATTTTGATTGTCATATTATTGCAACTCCAACAAAACGCAACAAAACCTTATACGATTATAACGTAAATATGTTGCGAACGACTACTGAATGTATGTCGGCAATATTAGGAGGAGCTGATGCAGTTGCGAATTTAGCTTACGATGCCATTTATCACAAAGACAACGAGTTTGGAGATAGAATTTCGAGAAACCAATTGTTAGTTTTAAAACACGAAAGTTATTTTGATAAAGTGAATAACGCTTCTGATGGAGCTTATTACATTGAAACGTTAACAGAGCAATTAGCTGAAAAAGCGTTGGAATTATTCAAAGACATCGAGAAAAATGGCGGTTTAATTTCGCAATTAATTGATGGAACTATCCAAAGAAAAATCAACGAAAGCGCGCAAAAAGAACAAGAACTTTTCAATTCAGGGAAAGAAGTTTTATTGGGAACCAACAAGTATCCAAACAAAAACGACCAAATGAAAAACGATTTGGAATTGTATCCTTTCGTAAAACAAAACGCCAGAAAAACGCTAATCACTCCGATTATCGAAAAACGCTTGGCTGAAAAATTAGAACAAGAACGATTATCTCAAGAGCAATAATCATGAGAAAAGATATACAACATTTAAAGTTAGAAGTTAAAAGTCAGAAATCAGAAGTTTCTGAAAAACAACACTTCACAACTGCCGAAGGAATTGAAGTAAAACCAACTTACACTAAAGAAGATATTTCTAATTTAGAACATCTTGGTTTTGGAGCTGGTTTTGCACCCAATTTACGCGGACCATACGCAACTATGTATGTTCGCCGACCTTGGACGATTCGTCAGTATGCGGGATTTTCAACTGCGGAAGAAAGTAATGCTTTTTACAGAAGAAACTTAGCGGCTGGACAAAAAGGTTTATCCGTTGCCTTCGATTTAGCGACACACAGAGGTTACGATTCTGACCATGAACGAGTGGTGGGTGACGTTGGAAAAGCTGGAGTTGCGATTGACTCGGTGGAAGATATGAAAGTACTTTTCGACCAAATTCCACTAGGGGAAATGTCGGTTTCGATGACGATGAATGGTGCGGTTTTACCTATTATGGCATTCTATATAGTAGCAGCAGAAGAACAAGGCGTTGCTCCTAATCTATTGTCGGGTACGATTCAGAATGATATTTTGAAGGAATTCATGGTGCGAAATACTTACATTTATCCACCAACGCCTTCGATGAAAATTATCGCAGATATTTTCGAATATACGAGTAAAAATATGCCGAAATTCAACTCGATTTCGATTTCGGGTTACCACATGCAAGAAGCGGGAGCTACTGCCGATATTGAATTAGCGTACACTTTAGCAGATGGTTTAGAATACATTCGCACAGGTTTAGCTGCTGGAATGGATATTGATACGTTTGCTCCTCGCCTTTCGTTTTTCTGGGCAATTGGAATGAATCATTTTATGGAAATTGCTAAAATGCGTGCCGGTCGTATGCTTTGGGCAAAACTATTAAAACAATTCAACCCAAAAGACGAAAAATCATTGGCTTTAAGAACGCATTGTCAAACTTCTGGTTGGAGTTTAACCGAGCAAGATCCTTTTAATAACGTAGCGCGAACTGCGATTGAAGCAGCCGCAGCAGCCTTTGGAGGAACACAATCGTTACATACGAATGCGTTGGACGAAGCGATTGCTTTACCAACCGATTTCTCGGCTCGAATTGCGCGTAATACCCAAATCTTTTTACAAGAAGAGACCAAAATTTGTAAAACAGTTGATCCTTGGGCAGGAAGCTATTATGTTGAAAGTTTAACGGCAGAAATTGCTGAAAAAGCTTGGGCTTTAATTCAAGAAGTAGAAGAATTAGGCGGCATGACGAAAGCGATTGAAGCTGGAATTCCAAAATTAAGAATTGAAGAAGCTGCTGCGCGAAAACAAGCACGTATCGACAGTAGTCAAGATATTATTGTTGGCGTGAACAAATACCGTTTGGAAAAAGAAGATCCGTTACATATTTTGGATGTGGATAACCAAATGGTGCGCAAACAACAAATTGAACGTTTAGAGCAAATTAAAGCGACTCGCGATAACGCTAAAGTTGCCGAATGTTTAGCAAAATTAACCGAAAGCGCTAAAAATGGTGGTGAAAATTTACTATCTTTAGCAGTAGAAGCAGCACGAAACAGAGCTACATTAGGCGAAATTAGTGATGCTTTAGAAGTAGTTTTCGGAAGATATAAAGCACAAATTAGAAGTTTTAGCGGCGTGTATAGTAAAGAAATTAAAAACGACGAAAGTTTTGAAAAAGCAAAACAATTAGCTGATGCTTTCGCGAAGAAAGAAGGGCGTCGTCCACGTATTATGATTGCGAAAATGGGACAAGACGGTCACGATCGTGGTGCGAAAGTAGTAGCAACAGGTTATGCCGACGTAGGTTTTGACGTTGACATTGGTCCGTTATTCCAAACGCCACAAGAAGCTGCGAAACAAGCGGTAGAAAATGACGTACATATTTTAGGCGTTTCTTCATTAGCTGCGGGACACAAAACTTTAGTTCCACAAGTTATCGAAGAACTAAAAAAATACGGAAGAGAAGATATTATGGTAATTGTTGGAGGAGTTATTCCTGCTCAAGATTACCAATTCTTATTCGACGCCGGAGCTGTAGCTGTTTTTGGTCCTGGAACTAAAATTAGCGATGCCGCGATTACGATTTTAGAAGTTTTATTGGAGGAGTAAAAATAGAAAACCCAAAAGTGCCACAGGGCGGCTTTTGGGTTTAAATAACTAGTTATTAATCGTGAGGATGCCGAAGCGAAAAAAGTCTAATAACAAGTTCGATTCTCTTCTCGAACAAAATTGGCAAGCACCGCTCCACCATATTATTATCCTTTTTTTATTTTATTAATCCCAACACCTCCTATGGGAAAAACAAATTTAATCAAATAAAAATGAAATAATCATTATATTTGGAGAATATGACCAAAATTAGTATTCCATCTAAAAATATTTCTAAATTAGATTTATCAAATTTAAATCTGAAAGAGATACCATCAGAAGTTTTTGAGTTAAAAAATCTACGAAAATTAATCTTAAGTAATAATCAAATTACTAAAATCCCAAAAGAAATAACTAATCTTAAACGATTAGAAACAATAGATATTTCTAACAATAAGATATCGGAATTTTTCGCAAAACTTTGCGAACTAAAAAATTTAAAAGCCATTAATTTAAACAATAATAGAATAGCTTCAATTCCAAAACAAATTTCAAACCTAAACAAACTAAGAAAACTTAGTATTGCAAATAATAAAATTAAAAAATTCCCACAAGAATTTTCAAAATTAGATAAACTTATTTCTCTAAATATTTCAAAAAATTCATTTGAAGAATTACCTAATGAAATTTATTCAATTAAATCAATCAAAAATTTATGGATTTGCAATCTTAATTTAAAAAAAATCAATATCAATCTCTTATTTGAAAACTTAGTAAATTTAAAATCTATTTATGCTTTTAGTAACGGCAATGAAAATTTAAATTTAGATGCTGATTACAATAGATTAACTAAAATTAAAGGAAATTCATTTGATGAACTAAACAAAATAAATAGTAATAAAAAAAATATTAATGAATCAATGATGAATGATAACAATGAAACAAAAGTAAAATCAACTAACAAAAAAAAGTTTTTCATATCATATTCAAAATTCGATGAAGATTATAAAAATGAATTCATTAAGCATTTAATCACTCTAAAAGATGATAAATTAGTTGAAGATTTTAATTGTGATGAAATTGATTTAGGAGAAAACTCAAATGAATTAATACAAAAAAAATTAAATGAATGTGATTTTATGATTGCATTAGTGAGTGTTGATTTCTTAAACACACAATACATAAGAACTTTTGAAGTTGAAAAAGCAAAAGAATTAGGAAAAAAAATAATACCCATAATTATTAAACCTTGTGATTGGGAAAATAGCATTATAAAAGATTTTCATGCAGCTTTAAGAGGAACAAACATATCTTTAAACAAAGAGTTATTTTTGAAAGATGAATTTAAAGAATCTACCGAAATTGAAAGACATGCGTGGTGGACAAAAATTATTAAAGAATTTAGAAAAAAAATTTTTAGCTAAATAACTCTTTTCTAATTTTCATATTCGTCTCACAACCCCATCCACCGCCATCACACCTTCTAAAAAATCAATACTTTTCACTTCTTCAAAAAAGTCGATTTCGGTTTCGTGAGGTAAAAAATCGGAGATAATGCGCACGATAAAATCTTGTGGTTTTTTCAAAAATTTAAAGGTGTAATCTTCCATATTAACTACTGTTTTTTCGGCTAAATCGGTTGTTCTTACAAACTTATCAGAAGTTAAAGACGACAAACAAGGTAAATTTAGCTTTGGTTTTTCGGTGATGATGGGTTTTCCGTTTTCGAATAAGCCACCTTCGTAACCGTAAAGTGAGGCATTGGTAATTTCGATAGGCTTTCCTAAGTGCAAATAGTCGGGTAAATGGGCTTCTTTTCCAACTACAGCGGCAAAACCCATTAACACACAAATATCGTGTGGCGGCAATTGCATCATCGCCTTAGCCGTACTTTCACGACCAATTCCAGAAACAATTACTTCGTACGTATGATTCAAATTCGGAATTCGAGCTAAAGCATTTAGGACTTTTTCTCGCTCAATTTCCATCGGTGTTAATATGATTATCTTCATAATCTCAGAATTAAATCACAAAATAAAGTAATTTGAAGAAATTAGAGCGTGTGTATTCTCAAAAAATATAAAATAACAACTAATCCGCTCAAAAAGAATAAATTGGAATAATTTTTGAGAATATTACAAAATATTATACATTTGCATAACTATGAAACAAACAGTTACAATAACAGCAGATAGCAAAATGGCTGCTACATTGAAAAAAATGGTTGCTTTGAAAAAAGAAAACCGTGAAATTGTTGTGGCAAAAATTAAGGCTTCAAAAAAATAAATGAAAACGAATTCATATTCATATACAAAAGAGGGCAATGACCCTCTTTTTACTTTTTTAACCAAGCATGGTTTAGAATATTACGTTTCGTTTAAAAAAATGGATTTGGAAAATGAAAATTTTAATAGACTTTATGCCATAGATTTTGGAGAATTAAACAATAAGAAATTCATAAAAGACGATTTGATTGAAAATACAATCATTGAGATTATTTTTGATTTCTTTACATCTTATCCTGATAGTTTACTACACTATGTTTGTGATAGTATAGACAACAAACAAATTTTTAGAAGTAAACTATTTGACAAATGGTATTCGAAATCAGATAATAAAGAATTTTCGAAATTGGAAATCAATTATGAAATCCCTGAAGAAGAAATTCATTACAAACTCGAATTCATATTTAAAAATGAGTTTCATAATATCGAAATAGTAAAACAACATATCAAAACACAACTTGATGATTTTTCAAGTATGAAATAATTATCTCATGTCAAAATTACCTAACATCACCACCAGTATATTTTCCGTTATGTCGCAATTAGCGAACCAACACGGCGCTATTAATTTATCGCAAGGATTTCCCAATTTCCCTGAAGACGAACGCTTGTTGCAAATTTCGGAGCGCATTATTCGAGAAAATATTCACCAATATACTCCAATGGCGGGTTTGCCTTCGTTATTGGAAAAAATTGCGAATCAAACCTTAAAACAATACAGTAGAAAAGTCAATACAACAACCGAAATGTTGATTACCGCTGGCGCTACACAAGGCGTTTTTACTGCGATTAACACGTTTGTAAATCATGACGATGAAGTGTTGATTTTAGATCCAAGTTATGACAGTTACGAACCTTCGGTTTTAGTTGCCGGTGGAAAACCCGTTCGTGTTTCATTAAAAGAGGATTACACCCCAAATTTCAACCGAATTGAAAATGCAATTTCACCTAAAACGAAAATGATTGTCATCAATAATCCGCACAATCCTACAGGAAGAATTTGGACAGAACAAGATTTTGAAGCTTTAGAAACCATTTTAGAAAAACATCCACAAATTCTTATTTTGGGCGACGAAGTTTACGAATACATTACGTTTTCGCAACCGCATATTTCGTTTAATACACGTCCGAAATTAGTCGAAAGAACGATAATTGCTTCGTCTTTTGGAAAATCGTTACACGTTACGGGTTGGAAAGTTGGTTATTTAATTGCTCCTGAAAACCTTATGTTCGAAATGAAAAAAGTGCATCAGTTTTTGGTGTTTAGTGTAAATAGTTTTTCACAATACGCCATTTCGGAATACTTGGATGTGGTCGATTTTAGCGAAGTTTCCAAAATGTACCAACGCAAACGCGATTTGTTTCAAAACCTAATTAAAAACAGCCGTTTTGAGTTAATGCCTTGCGATGGAACGTATTTTCAAGTGGTGAATTACAACCAAATTTCGAATAAAAATGATGTGGCTTTTGCTAAGGAATTAATTGCAAATCATGGAGTGGCTTCGATTCCAATTTCAGTTTTTTACAATGATGCTACAGATAGACACATGCTTCGTTTTTGTTTCGCTAAAACAGATGAAACTTTGATTGCAGCGGCTGAAAAACTGAATAATATTTAGGATTTTAGTTTTAATGTTGCTTTTTAGCTTACATTTACTAAAAACTATCTATTATGGCAAAAAGTCAAGACGCAAAAAAAACGGTAAAGAAAGAACCTTTGAAAACCGCAAAAGAGAAAAAAGAAGAAAAACGAAATAAAAAAAATTCACCAAAGCGTGATTAATACACATCCAAACACGAATGATCTTCGTGTTTTTGTTTTTTATTCCGAAACTATTTCATCAAATTTTCTGATATCATCGAAAACAAAACAAGCAGTCAAAAATTAGCCTCAAAAAACGCATAAAGTGTGGCTTCAAAATATTTTTATTTCGGTATTTTTCTGTCTCTAAATCAGTTAAGTTACACTTTAACCCATTGTTAACAAAATTGCCTTGAAAAAACCATAAATAATTGTATTTTTACCACTTAAAATTTTTAACTATCAAATGGGTAAAATCATTGCAATTGCCAATCAAAAAGGTGGCGTAGGAAAAACAACTACATCTGTAAACTTAGCGGCATCTCTTGGTGTTTTAGAAAAGAAAGTACTTTTAATTGATGCTGACCCACAGGCCAATGCCAGTTCGGGTTTAGGAATTGACGTAGAAAGTGTTGAAATTGGTTCCTACCAAGTTCTAGAACATAGCGCAACACCAGAAGAGGCAACTGTTTCTTGTTCGGCTCCTAATGTTTCGGTAATTCCAGCTCATATTGACTTGGTGGCTATTGAAATTGAATTAGTAGACAAAGAAAATCGTGAGTACATGCTTAAAAAAGCATTGGAAAGTGTGAAAGATAAATATGATTACATCATTATTGACTGTGCTCCATCATTAGGATTATTGACATTAAATGCTTTAACAGCGGCAGATAGTGTTGTAATTCCAATTCAATGTGAATATTTTGCGTTAGAAGGTTTAGGTAAATTACTAAATACAATCAAAAGTGTTCAAAAAATCCACAATCCAAGTTTAGATATTGAAGGATTATTGTTAACTATGTATGATTCTCGTTTGCGTTTATCAAATCAAGTGGTAGAAGAAGTTCAAAAACACTTTAACGATATGGTATTTGAAACGGTAATTCAAAGAAACATCAAATTGAGTGAAGCACCAAGTTTTGGCGAAAGTATTATTAATTATGACGCTACAAGTAAAGGAGCGACTAATTATTTGAACTTGGCAGAAGAAATTATTAAGAAAAATCAATAATATAGAAGATGACAAAAGCGGTAAAAAAACAAGCCTTAGGTAGAGGTTTATCAGCTTTATTAAAAGATCCAGACAACGATATCAAATCAGTTGAGGATAAAAATGCTGATAAAGTAGTAGGAAATATTATTGAATTAGATATCGAATCGATTGAAATTAATCCGTTTCAACCGAGAACAAATTTTAACGAAGAAACCTTACAAGAATTAGCCAAATCTATCAAAGAATTAGGTGTAATTCAACCAATTACTGTTCGAAAATTAGAATTTAATAAATTCCAATTGATTTCGGGAGAACGTCGTTTGCGTGCTTCAAAATTAATCGGATTAAAAACGATTCCAGCTTATATTCGCTTGGCTAATGATAATGAATCATTGGTTATGGCATTAGTGGAAAACATCCAACGTCATGATTTAGACCCGATTGAGGTGGCTATTTCGTACCAACGTTTAATCGAAGAAATCAATTTAACGCAAGAAGAATTGAGCGAGCGCGTAGGTAAAAAACGTTCTACGATTACCAATTATTTACGCTTATTGAAATTAGACCCAATCATCCAAACTGGAATGCGCGATGGTTTTATTTCAATGGGACATGGAAGAGCGTTGATTAACATTGACAATCAAGATGTTCAGAGCGATATTTATCACAAAGTGGTAACACAAAATCTTTCGGTAAGAGAAACTGAGGCTTTGGTTAAAAATTACCAAGATAGCTTAAAACCAAAAACAGCTAAACCTGCAAAAGGCAACTCTTTTGACATCAAAGAAGATGAGAAAAAAGCATTTGCAAATTATTTCGGAACAAAAGTTGACGTTAAAGTTGCGGGTAATGGAAAAGGGAAAATCACGATTCCGTTTCATTCGGAAGAAGATTTTAATCGTATTTTGAAACTAATCAATTCTTAGTGAGAGTCTTTCGCTACATAGTAATACTAACCTGTCTTTTTTTGAGTTTACAAGGAAATGCACAGGAAGAAATGTCATTGCGCCCTGCTGATACTGTAAAAACAGTCATCAATCCGAATGCACCTGCAAAAGCAGCTTTTTATTCGGCATTGGTTCCTGGATTAGGACAAGCATATAACAAAAAATATTGGAAAATACCTATTGTTTATATTGGATTAGGGGTTGGTATTTATTCTTATACTTGGAATCAAAAAAAATATCACGGATTTAGAGATGAGTATAAAAAACGTTTAGACGGAACTTCTCTAGGTGAAGCCGACCCAACTTATGGAGATTTTACAAATGATAAATTAATAAGAGGTCAAAAATTTCACCAACGAAATAGAGATTTATCGGCATTAATTACTGCGGGAATATATATATTAAATATTGTTGATGCCAATGTTGATGCGCACTTAATGCAATTCAACGTAAATGATAATTTATCTGTTAAACCTGATTTGAATCAAAACGAATTGGATTACAAATACAATTATGGTTTAACACTTACCTATAATTTTTAACAAAAAATTGGGTAACAATTTCTTAAAAACCCAACTAATTCATCATGAAAATAGCACTTTTAGGTTACGGAAAAATGGGAAAAGTTATTGAACGAATAGCTTTAGAACGCGGTCATGAAATTGTATTAAGAAAAGACCACGATTCTTCATTTAACGGATTAGAAAATGCAGATGTTGCCATTGATTTTAGTGTACCAGATAGTGCCGTTGCTAATATTTCAGAATGTTTAAATAATGACATTCCTGTAATTTCTGGAACTACTGGTTGGTTGGCAAATTATCCGAAAATGGTTGAATTGTGCGAAGAAAAAAAAGGAAGTTTTATTTATGGTTCCAACTTTAGTTTGGGTGTAAATGTATTTTTTGAATTGAATGAATATCTGGCTAAAATGATGGCAAATTTGAAACAATATAAAGTTTCAATGGAAGAAATTCACCACACACAAAAATTAGATGCACCAAGCGGTACAGCAATTACACTAGCAGAAGGTGTTATCAAACATACTGATTATGCAAATTGGACATTAGAGACTCCAATTAGTAATGAAATTCACATTGAAGCAAAACGTATTGAAAATGTTCCTGGAACGCACAGTATTTTTTATGATAGTGAAGTTGACCAAATAGAAATCAAACACACCGCGCACAGCAGAGAAGGATTTGCATTAGGAGCCGTAATTGCTGCTGAATGGTTGATTGGCAAAAAAGGAGTTTTTACAATGAAGGATGTACTATTTAATGGCTCTAAGCTATAGGCTATAGGCTTTAGGCAATAAGAAATAATAATAAATAAACAAAGCTTACAGCATATGGCTTAAAGCTTACCGCAAAAATAAAAATTATGGAAATATCAGGTTGGTTACTTTTTATCTTATTCGTTCAATTAATTCATGGAATTGGAACTTGGAAATTATATGTAAAAGCAGGTAGAAAAGCATGGGAAGCATTTATTCCTGTATATAACGGAATTGTGTTGATGCAAATGATTAATCGTCCAAAATATTGGATATTATTGCTGTTTATTCCGGTTATCAATTTGTTTTTGTTTCCAATTATTTGGATTGAAACACTAAGAACTTTTGGCAAAAAATCAACTAGCGACATGCTTTTAGGTGTGTTTACATTAGGTTTTTATATTGCCTACGTAAATTACACGCAAGAAGTAACGTATCATGAAAAGCGAGATTTAAAAGCACCAAACAAAACAATGGATACATTAGGTTCATTGTCTTTTGCCATTATTGTGGCTACTTTAGTACACACTTACTTCATTCAACCTTTTACGATACCAACTTCATCTTTAGAAAAATCGTTATTGGTGGGAGACTTTTTGTTTGTTAGTAAATTTCATTATGGTGCTAGAACTCCTATGACACCAATTGCTGCACCTATGGTTCACGACACTTTACCATTTGTAAAAGTAAAATCGTATGCTGCTAAACCACAATTGCCTTATTTTAGATTTCCTGCCTTACAAAAAATAGAACGCAATGATATTGTAGTTTTCAACTGGCCAGCTGATACTTTATATCACATGTACAAAGCGGCAGACAAAAGATATGACAAGCCAATTGACAAAAAAACCAATTATGTAAAACGTTGTACCGCAATACCTGGTGATAAAATTGAAATAAAAGATGGTATAATTTTCATTAACGGAAAAGAATCTATACTTCCTGAAAGAGCTAAACCTCAGTATTCATACAAAGTAGCTTGGGACGGAAAGACACAAGTAAATTTAGATTATTTAGCAAAAGAATTACACATTACCGATGGCTTTGGTCAAATAGCTAATGACACTTTAATTTTTAGCGCTTTACCAAATGAATCAGTAGAGCGAATTAAAAATGTTCCTGGAATTACAAAAGTAGAGCGTATTATCCATAAAGAGACTGATAAAACAATTTTCCCTGGTACAAAAGCTTGGAATGTAGATAATTTAGGTCCAATATATATTCCTGAAGCGGGAAAAACAGTTGAACTTAATAAAGAAACCTTACCTTTTTATAAAAAAATAATTAGCGAATATGAAGGTAAAGACTTAAAAGTGACTGGTGATGAAATCAGAATTGATGGTAAAGTAGCTACTTCATATACTTTTGAGCAAGATTATTATTGGATGATGGGAGACAACCGTCATAACTCTTTAGATTCACGCTATTGGGGATTTGTGCCTGCTGATCACATTGTTGGAAAACCTATTTTTATTTGGATGAGTATTGATGGTATTAATGATGGTATTAAAAACTGGAGCATACGTTGGGACAGATTATTCACAACGGTTAGCGGAACTGGACAACCACAATCTTATTTTAAATATTTCTTATTCGCTTTAGCAGGATATTTTGCTTTTGATTATTTTAGAAATAAAAAGAAGAAGAAAGAAGACGCTTAATCTAACCCATTTTTGTCATTTCGACGAAGGAGAAATCACTTGAAATTATTCACTTTATGCGATTTCTCCTTCGTCGAAATGACAATTTTAATTTTATATTTGTTAGCACAAAAACTATTTACCCAAAATGAACATTCTTATACATCCTACATATTTTCCATCGATTAGTCATTACATTGCAATGCTTCAGTCGGATTCGGTTACTTTTGAAATGGAAGACAACTTTCAAAAGCAAACCAATAGAAACAGAATGTATATTTATAGTCCTAATGGAGTGCAATTATTAAATGTTCCTGTAAAACATGGCATTAACAAACATCAGAAATATAAAGATGTTCGAATTGAAAATGACTTTAGCTGGCAAAAGAATCATTTCAAATCGTTAGAAGCCGCTTATAGAACTTCGCCTTTTTTTGAATATTTTGAAGATGATTTTCGTCCACTATTTGAGAAAAAACACGAGTTTATCATAGACTTAAATTTAGAAATATTTGCATTAGTAAATAGTTCATTAGGTATCAAAATAGAAGCACAAAAAACCGCTGAATACTTTCACGAAGTTACTGACTATACTGATTATCGTTCATTAGTTAATGGAAAAAAAGATACCACGCAAATTGAAGAATACACACAGGTTTTTAATGAGAAACATGGTTTTATAAACAACTTAAGTATCTTGGATTTGTTGTTTAACGAAGGTCGCTACGCGGTCGATTATTTAAAAAATCAGCAATTATAGTTATTCTTTTGCATTGATTTTTAGTCGGGCTAATTGTGGAAAATGGTCACTTTGAATGAAAAAATCTAGTGAAGAAAATTCTTTGACTTCAATGTTTTTTTCTACAAAAATATAGTCAATTCTAGCCGGATAATATTTGTAGTTATATGATTTTCCAAAACCTGATCCTGCTTCTTCAAAAGCGTCTTTTAAATCGCCTCTAATTGTTCGATACACGTAAGAAAACGCACTATTATTCATATCGCCACAAATAATTTTAGGATGGTGGCACGATAAATAATGCTCTTTAATTAATTCCGATTGGTGTTGTTGTTGGCTAAAGGCCTTACTAATATTCTTAAAAATAAACTTTGATCGTTTTTCATCCATTTCTTCGTTAATATCGGCACTAATTTTAACTGATTCTAAGTGCATGCTATATACTCGTAAAGTATCTTTATCTTTTAAAATATCAGCATAAATTACGCTATTAAACGAATTAGGAAACTCAATTTCACCAGAATTTATAATCTTAAACTTTGAATAAATCGCTTGCCCAAATTTCAATCGATCCCCTTCTAATTTGATTAATTTATATTTATACATATTCACATTTACGTCGTCGTTTGGTGAATAATCTTGCAAACATAAAATATCAGGTTGCTCATCTAACAGCAAGTTCGAAATCTGAAAAGGGACATCATCATTAGGCAACCATTCATATAAGTTAAATAAACGAACATTGTAGCTCATCAATTTAAAATCGGTTTCTTCATTTGGTAAATTGGTTTCTGAGAACTTGTAAAAACGGTGTAAAAAAGAAATTCCGAGTAACAATACCATTCCAGAAAGTAGCATTTGTCTTTTTAATTGCAATAACCAATACACAAAAAACAGAAAATTAAGCAATAAAAAAAAGGGAAGAATTAACGTTAATACGCTTAAAAACGGGAAAGCTTTAGGTGCTAAAAAAGGCAATGTATAGGCAACAAAAGTAGCTATAGTAAGTACTATATTAAGGAAAAACATTATTTTACTCAACCAACTTTGTTTCTGCATTTTTTATTTACCTGCTTTGAACAAGAATTCTTTTTCTTCTTTTGTTAAACTATCATAACCCGATTTACTAATTTTATCCAAAATTTCGTCAATTTGTTTTTGGGTAAAATCTTTATTCTGTTGAAACGAATTTACGGTTTTTTTTGTGGTATTGCGATGTACTTTCTTAAATGGTATTTTTTTTGTGGGTTTAAAAGCATTTGCAAGTACATCTAAAAGAGCTGAAATAGGCTTTGTCAAATCGGTTCCCGATATTAAAAACTTTATGTAGACAAATCCAAAAAATGCGCCACCTAGATGTGCAATATGACCACCAGTATTTTCCAGTGGTAGCTGAATTAAATCTATCACTAGAATTACAAATGCTATGTGCCAAAGTTTTACTATTCCTATCAAGGGAATTCTAAGTAACATAAAAGGAGCGTAAGTTGCTGTAGCAATCAAAAGCGCCATAATAGCCCCGCTTGCCCCTACTAATGATGATGTCTTTCCTAAGATAAAATACATTGAAACAAAGGTTAGTCCTGAGCAAATTCCTCCTAGTAAATACACCCCAAACAATTGCTTATCGGTAAAATAGGTATTGAATAATCTTCCTGAAAAATGGAGTACCAATAAATTAAAGATCAAATGAAAAATAGTTGCATGAAAGAAATTAAAGGTAATCAACGTCCATGGCTTGGCTAAAAATTCAGTTGTATTTGAAGGTAAGGCTACAAAATCGAAATAATTAAAAGCAACATTAGAAAGCTTCAACACGACTTCTAAAAGTGAGAACCCAACAAAAAGACCAATGTTCCAAAAGATTAACTTTTGTACCATTCCTCCTGTTTTGTATTGTAGTTTTAAATCGTCTAAAATGTTCATCTTTTCTCTTTGTTCTTTTTTCTATCTTCTAAAAACTATCTATCCCATCGGTTTTGATTGAATTGATTTTTCTTCCAATACCACATCATAATAAAACCTACTAAAGCACCACCTACGTGCGCAAAATGGGCAATTCCACCACCAAAGATACTGTAACCCGTTACGCCAGAAAACAAATCTAACAATACGATAGTAGGCACAAAATATTTGGCTTTAATAGGCACAGGAATAAACATCAAAGCTAACTCTGCATTTGGAAACATAAAGGCAAAAGCAACTAATAAACCATAAATTGCTCCAGAAGCTCCAACCGCAGTTGATTGATTACTACATGCTATTTCAAATAATGTTGCAAAATTATCACTACTAAAATTATACTTATCAAGTAAATGTTTAGTTGACTCATATAATAAATCTGATCTAAAAGTATTTCCATCTCTCATCTCTGCATTTAACATTGTGTACATATCAGCTTTTGATACAGATAAATTAGAAAGTTCGTTTAACAAAGAATGTATTTCATAATAATTCACACCTGAATGAATTAAAGCTGCACCAATTCCGCAAGAGAAATAAAAGAATAAAAACTTTTTAGGACCCCAAAAATGTTCTAAGGCACTACCAAATGACACCAAAGCAAACATGTTAAAGAAAATATGCATTAAACCGCCATGCATAAACATGTGGGTAATTGGTTGCCATAATTTAAAACTATCGCTTTCAAAATAGTGCAAGGCTAATAAATTAGTTGCTTGAGGCACAAAAATAGCACCTACAAAAAATAAAACATTTAATATTAACAACTGTTTTACCGTATCGGTCATGTTCATCATAGTGCAAATTTTTTATCTAAATCATCTACGGTTATTGTGATAAAGGTAGGTTTTTGAAAAGGCGAAACATTTGGTTCTTTACAGGCAAATAACGAATTCACTAGGTTTTCTTGTTCCTTTTCAGATAAATAGGTTCCTGTTTTTACTGCTAAACTTTTTGCCATTGATTTAGCTATGCTGTCACTTTGTGAAAAACTGCTTTCTGGAATTTCGTTTTTCAAATTGCTTATTAATTCTTCCAATACAATTGACACTTCACTTTCTGTCATTGCAATTGGCAACCCTGAAATTTGGACTGCATCTGTTTTAAACGCATCAAAAACAAAACCTGTATTTTCTAAAGTAGGCTCTAGTTCTTTTAATAACTGCATTTCATCTGTAGAAAAATATAATTCTAAAGGAAATAAAAGTTGCTGGCTCGAAGCTTTTTGAACGGTAATATTAGTTAAAAATTGTTCATATAAAATGCGTTGGTGTGCCCTTCCTTGATCGATGACTAGCATACCCGATTTGATAGCACTTACAATATATTTTTTATGGATTTGATACGTAGCATTGGTATTAGATTCTACCGTTTCATCGTCAAATAATTTTCCCGTTACTTCTTCACTTTCAAAAGAAAAAGAAGCAATTTCATCGGTATCTTGTTTGAGTCCAACATACAAACTTTCCCAATTAGCAGTATTGGATTCCTTTTTATAACTTCCAAAAGAAGCTAAAGCTTTAGCGGGTTTATCGGTAGCAAAAGGATTAAAACCTGAATCTACCTGAATAGTTGGAAAATCAGCAACTTTATCTTTGTATTGGTAAGGTGTATCTAGATTAGCATCGCGTTCAAAATCTAAAACAGGAGCAACATTAAACTGTCCTAAACTATGTTTAACTGCTGATCGTAAAATAGCATATATTGACTGTTCGTCGTCAAACTTAATTTCAGTTTTTGTAGGATGAATATTAATATCAATAGTATGCGGAGGCACTTGTAAATACAAGAAATAACTCGGTTGGTTTCCTTCTTTTAATAAACCATCATAGGCACTCATAATAGCGTGATGCAGATAGGCACTTTTGATGTATCTATCATTTACAAAGAAGAACTGCTCTCCTCTACTCTTTTTAGCAAATTCGGGTTTTCCTACAAAGCCTGTAATATTGATTAGCTCGGTCTCTTCAGAAACGGGTACTAATTTTTCATTGGTTTTTCCACCAAAAATATTCACAATACGTTGACGGTAATTGGAACTTGGTAAATTATACAATTCGCTGCCATTGTGAATCAAGGTAAACGAAATAGAAGGATGTGCCATTGCTACGCGCTGAAATTCATCCATTACGTGTCGAAATTCAACCGTTTCCGATTTTAGGAAATTTCGTCTAGCTGGGATATTAAAAAACAAGTTTTTTACAGCAAACGAAGTTCCTTTGGGCAAAACAGCTATGTCTTGTTTAATTAATTTACTTCCTTCAATAATGATGAGATTGCCTAGTTCTTCTTGGTCCTGCTTGGTTTTCATTTCCACGTGAGCAATTGCTGCAATAGAGGCTAATGCTTCACCACGAAAGCCTTTGGTGTGTAAATCAAATAAATCTTCCGCATGTCTAATTTTAGAAGTGGCGTGGCGCTCGAAACATAAGCGGGCATCGGTAGTATTCATACCTAAGCCATTATCAATTACTTGAACTAATGTCTTTCCAGCTTCTTTAACGATTAATTTGATCTCTGAAGCTTTGGCATCGACTGCGTTTTCTAACAATTCTTTTACCACCGAAGCTGGCCGTTGAACGACTTCTCCTGCAGCAATTTGATTGGCAACATGATCGGGTAAAAGTTGGATAATACTGGCGGCCATTTCTATTTTTTTCTCTGTAAATAATCTGTTTCTTGCAAAAATAATGAATTATTAATGGTTAAATTATAAAAAAATCAAAACAGTTTGTTAGAATTATGATTTTTATGCTCCCCAGAAAATTAAAAATATAAGTACAAGCCATTTACAGTAATAAATTATTATCTCAATTTATTCCATAACTACAAAATCGAACTCTTTAGAATTATTTTCATTTGGCAATCCTATGCTTGTGTTGTTGATTATAATAGGTATAATCCTTTTAAAGTAAGCTTTATAGTGCTATATTTGTGCTGTATCAGTGCTATATCAGTGCTATATCTATATAGGAAATAACAACTAACTATTGCTAATCGATTATTCATGGGTAAATTAAAAGGTATTGTGCAATTTACAGGTCATTTTGATGGTCTATCCTTTTATGAAGTGCAAGGAAAAATTGTAGTTCGGAAGACGGGTGGGTTTGATGGAGAGAAAATAAAAAAGGATTCCAATTATACACGAGTTAGGGAAAATAGCAGTGAATTTGCGCATAGTGCAAAAGTGGGTAAATATTTTAGAGCTAGCATTGCTCCACAGTTATTACCCTTGCGGCTTCCCTATATTCACAACCGAATTGTTAGTTTGTTTCAAGGGATTCTAAAATTTGATTTGGTGCATTCTCGAGGAGATAGAACGGTTGGAACTGGACTGCAAACAGCAGCAGGTAAAAAAGCGTTATTAGATTTTGAGTTTGACAAAACCCAAACCTTCAGTAGTATTTTTCCTTTTAAGATGCATGTGGATTTTATAGGGGGCACATTATCAATTGTAGATTTTTGTGCTAACACTATCAGCTCGCCAAAATCGGCAGACCGTATTGAATTGCAATTGCATGCGGTGGTCTTAGATTTTGATGTCTTTACTACACCAGTATTAACTCCGAGTAGTATTTTTCATTTTGACATCGCTAATAAACAAATTACAGATTTAATTGTTCCTATTGCATCTGGCATAACTCTAGCTGTTTTAGAAATTAATTTTTTGCAGCAAATTAATGGTAATACTACAAAATTAAAGGGAGGTGGGATAAAGATAGTGGGCGTACAAATTTAATTTAAGCGCAATGCATCAAGCCCTTGTTGCCTTAAAATCAAGATACTACCACATAGATAATCATTACTGATTAAAAATAATTGCAAAAACAGACGCTATAATGTTGGTTGTCTTTTTTGCTCGTTGACGGGTTTAAATCGAAGAAAATGATGAAACAGTAACCCTTAGTATTAGATTTAGTGATGCTGTTTTTGTAAATTATTTTTCTTATTTTAGTACCATAAAATACGTTCTTACACAAAGAAAGAAGTGTGGATTTTGTACAAATTTGACCTTTTTTAACATTTTTGGAAATACTGTGAAGCATTTTGGATATTGGTTTTATTAGTAATTTGACTACTATCCTTTTGGAATGCTCGTGCCTAATCGCCATGGCTCCAGCAATAGCTACCGTTACGGCTTCCAAGGACAAGAAAAAGATGATGAGTTAAAAGGGGAAGGAAACTCTCTAAACTATACGTTTAGAATGCACGACCCGAGGGTGGGTAGGTTTTTTGCGGTTGACCCAATGGCTTCCATATATCCTTGGAATAGCCCATATGCTTTTAGTGAGAATAGGGTAATTGATGCTACTGAGCTTGAAGGAATGGAAACAAGGAAAATTCATGAATTGAAAACTGTTGCAATTGCTTATAGAGAGAGTATTGAAATCACTAAAGCTCAACTAAAATCTGCGAATGATGTTTCATTGAAGAAACAATTAAAACGTAAATTAGAAATTCAAAATTAATATTATTCACGTGTAGTTAATTTGGTTTATCGAGAAATTAAGACACATGAGCAAAGAGTTGAATTTTTTGAAGATGTATCAAGTAAAGTTGAACAAATTACTAATGCTTTAAATGAAGCTGGACACGTTGTACTTGATGGTATCGGATTTATTCCTCTTGTTGGTGAATTAGCAGATGGCACAAATGCGGTTTGGTACATGGCAGAGGGTGATTATATTAATGCAGGGCTATCTAGTGCCTCAATGGTTCCTTTTTTAGGTTGGGGTGCACAAGGGACAAAATATGCTATTAAGTTAAGTAAAGAAGGTGTTGAATTTGCTTTAAAAAGCACTCCTAGATTACAACATGCATTTAAACATGCAAAAGATATTAAGTCATTTGCAAATAAAACCTTAAGATAATC
>ERZ1034363.264-NODE-264-length-37802-cov-4.518648_pt1 | contig 37802 bp, 37 predicted proteins | sample MGYA00520616_ERZ1034363 | MGnify/ENA primary metagenome ERZ1034363 (study PRJEB33736, sample SAMEA104284506) | Azolla filiculoides | biome: Urban; feature: Water surface; material: Ditch water | place: Netherlands | collected 2015-10-28 | depth 0-0.1 m ... | reverse complement strand
TGAATCAATAAGGCAATCGTTTTTTCAGCTGCAACCGCTCCCAATTGCTTATTAAACTGCTCTAAGCTTTGCACTTCGGCATTATTTAATCCAAGCACTACATCGCCACGGCGAATACCTGCTTGCGCTGCTAAACCTTGGGCATCAGCGACCAATAAGCCATTTTTACCGTTCAAAGCTTTCTTTTGTTGTGCTGTTAATTCTCGAAGAACTAAGCCGATACGGTTAATCTCTGGCTTAACGACATTTTTATTGCTGGCTACTTCCTCTTTCTCTGATGGAGATTCACCAACTGTGACATTGAGGCCTTTAATTGTGCCCTTTCGAAGCACTTCAACCGCAGCTTTTTTACCAGGCTTAGCCGCACCAACCGCACGTGGCAAATCTGAAGAAGTGATAATTGGCTTGCCATCAAACTTGGTAATCACGTCACCAGGCTCTAAGCCACCTTTTTCAGCGGGACTTGATTTTTCAACGCCAGCAATCAAAGCGCCATTGGTGTTTTTCATACCGAAAGACTCAGCCAAATCTTTAGTGATTTCTTGAATAGCAATACCTAGCCAACCACGTGTAATTTTTCCACTGGATTTTAATTGGGTAGAAACTTCAATAGCGACATCAATAGGGATTGCAAATGACAAGCCCATAGAACCACCGCTACGACTATAAATTTGTGAATTAATACCGACCACTTCGCCTTTTAAATTAAACAAAGGACCACCTGAATTACCAGGGTTAATTGCCACATCGGTTTGAATAAATGGCACAAAGTTTTCTTGCGGGAGTGCACGACCTTTTGCACTAACAATCCCTGCTGTCATCGTATTCTCAAGACCAAATGGGGAGCCAATCGCAGCAACCCATTCACCTACTCTTAATTTACCAGGATCACCAACCGTTACTTTAGGCAAACCAGAAGCATCAATCTTCAATAAAGCAACATCAGTACGACGATCTGCACCAATAATCTTGGCTTTAAATTCGCGCTTATCTGAAAGCTTTACAATTACCTCATCAGCTTCATTAACAACGTGTGCATTGGTCAAAATATAGCCGTCAGCACTGATAATAAAACCTGATCCTAGTGAGTTAGATTTAAATTCTTGTGGGGGCACTTGACCACCAGGACCGCCAGGGACACCTGGAATAGGTAAGCCAAAACGACGGAATAGCTCATTAAAAGCTTCATCATTTGGCATGCCAGGGAAACCGCCTATACCCTGCCCTTGTACAACTTGCGTCACACTAATATTGACGACAGAGGGGCCTTGCTTTTCAGCAAGCTCAGTGAAGTCAGGCAACTCTTTAGCAATTGCACTGACCGAAAAAGATAAAAAGAGCGCAGAAACTGCAACTAATTTTTTAATCATGTTTTCACCTTCATTAATTATTAGACTTACATTCACGAACAACATTTGAATTTGAGCATGGTGTTGCTAATCTCAAAATCACTGGGGAATATCGCGCATCTAAGGATCGACCTTGCGCATGACCTTTTACCCAAAGATACCCAAACAATAAACCAAGTATAGCGCCGATAGCTGTGTTTCGGTCAGCATGCAAACCATCTCCGAATGCGTTACCTGAGAATGCACCAATCAACAAAAACACTAAGGGAATACCGTAAACAGTAACCGCACTGAATAATAAAGCGCTTTCTTCTATACCAACGACGACGACATCGCCAACTTTGGCTTCAATATGATTTTTAGCTTTAAAGGTATTGGCGCGATGTGCAAACAGCTTTCCCCAAAAAGAAAGCCCGCAACCGCGGGTTTGCCCACAAAGACCACAAGGTTTGTTGCGAAGGATTTCTAAGGCAGCCTGATTTTGATCGGTGCTGACGATTATTGCCTGTTCTTCAACCATTGTTTTATTTCAGATAAATTCGTTGAGAATAATATGGAGTCACATTACAACAAAACAAGTACAAAGATAGCAACTATTTAGATTTGTTTTTAAAGCTTACGGCGTTAGCAAAATAGGTCACCGTTACTTCTGGCACTTCACCCACTGCAATCACTTGATGCGCATCATTCACAATCGCATAAAAGTGCGTAGCACCCATCATGGTGTGCCCTACCTTAGGACGCACACCCTTAGGAATATCTTCAATAAATACTGAAACTGAAGAAAGTCCGTCAGAGAAAATAAGTTGTGTCACTGGTGTTTGCTTATTAGCCACCATGCGCTTCACTTGGTCTACTTTACGATAGCCATTTGGCAGTTTTGTGACATCCCAGTCGATTTCAGATGCATCAAGTTTTGATGGCGCGTCTTTCTCCATCACATAGGCTTTTGTTTTATCCAAAGTAGGCCTAAACCAATCCATGCTTTGGCCATCCATCAGCAAAATCTGACTAAACGCTATTTGATCCAAAGCAACATTTTTATCACCGATCATCATCGACTTTAGTAACAAGCCATACTCTTTATCAGTCCACAACTTATAACCGTAGCGATATTGATCTTTAGGACTTAAATTAACAACGTAGCCATCACGCCCGCCAACACGCTCTTCACCACCCAATTGTGCCTGATAGACGGTTTTAATTAGTTCCATGTTGTCTGGCAACAATGCAGGGAACATGCTTTGGCCACGCTTTTTCTCAATCACGACTTTTTCATTGCGAGGATTGAAAATGACCATGTCATTGCCTTGGCTTAGTGCTTCACGTGGTGAACCATCTAAAACCACCATACGTGAATATTCACCTTGGCCGTAATTCATGTGAGTGACTTGCACAGACTTACTGCTAGCACCGGTTTGATAAACAAAGATGCCTTTGTAGCTCAAAGCATGTGCAGCTTGCGATGCTTTTTCAAGCATCAACCAAGCATCATCTTGCCCTGCTAACGCAGCGGCAGACCACAATAAAAAACTAAGTGCTAATGCAATACGTTTCATTCACGTCCCTGATCTAGCGAGGCGGTCTCAATAAGGTATGCAGTGTTAATTGGCGACATTGATTGATGTGCAAGCAAGTATTCATCTGGCGTATTTTTAGCCATTTCTACAGGCGCCATCACAGTATTTTGGGCTTGATGCTGCAAAGTCATAAAACCAACAACCATGAACGCTGCTACTGACGCTGCTACTGACCATACGGCAGGACGTTTGACATTAAGCTTACTTACTTTTGGTGCTAATACTGTCGGCTGTTTTGAGATTTCTTGCATCACTTTTGAAGTGAAGTCGTGACTCAAAGTTCGATTACCACGCATAGCATCGCCAATCAAATGATATGTTGACCAGCTAGCGGCAGATTCGCCACCGCTCTTGATAGACTTGAATACATGTTCCGCATTTTCCAGCGGTAAATCATCATCCATCAAGGCTGAAATTTGTTCTTTCACTGTTACTTCTCCTGTTGCTTTGATGCGATTAAACATCAATTAAAAATATTAAATCCTAAGACGACTACCAGCGTTTATCGTCTGGTGTATCCAATAAAGGGCGCAATTTAAGGGCAATCATTTCACGCGCTCTAAAAATACGAGAACGCACGGTGCCAATTGGGCAGCTCATTAATGTTGCAATTTCCTCATAACTCAAACCTTCTATTTCACGCAATGTAATTGCAGTGCGTAACTCATCAGGCAAAGCCATGACCGTGTCATTAACGGTTTGAGCAATTTCTTTGCTCATCATTTCAGACTCAGGTGTCTCCATAGTGCGAAGTTCATCTGCATCTTCAAAATTTTCAGCATCTTCAATTTCAACGTCACGCACCACTTGTGGTCTGCGACCCATGGCGACTAAATGATTCTTAGCGGTATTGATACCAATACGATATAGCCAAGTATAAAAAGCGCTATCGCCTCTAAAATTTGGAAGTGCGCGATAAGCCTTAATGAATGACTCTTGAACAACATCTTCAATTTCAGCTTGGTCACGCATCATGCGTGATAACAGGCGTGCCAACTTACGTTGGTACTTCTCAACCAACATACCAAACGCACGTTGATCGCCAGCTTGCGCACGTTCAACTAATGCTTGGTCAATCTCACGATTGCTAGCCGCCGGCAAATCGCCAGATTGTTTACCTGTTATTTCGTCTTTAGCATTGCCCATTGAGGACATGCTCCCTGTATTTTTATTATTAACGGCTGCAGTATAACTCGATGCAGCAGTCTCAACGAATCCTAAGCGCGAAATATCCGCTATATTTTTTACGTCTAACATTGCGATTACCCCTTATTTTTATACATTGCTAGCCACATAAAGCAGACAACGATAAACTGCACAAAGTTCACTCTTGTAGGTTTGTATGCAGCAATTTGATGTTTTAATTATTGGTAGCGGCCTTGCCGGTCTTACCGTTGCACTTAAAGTCGCTGCGGAAAAAAAAGTTTGCTTAGTCAGTAAACGTAAAATCAATGACACTTCAAGCAGTTGGGCGCAAGGTGGTATTGCTGCCGTCTTAACAAACGATGATTCAATTGAAGCCCATATCCAAGATACCTTAATTGCTGGCGCTGGGCTTTGTGACCAAGAAGTCACAAGAGAGGTTGCAAGCCATGCGAAGGAAACCGTTGAATGGTTGATTGCGCAAGGCGTTCCTTTTACAAGAGAAGATGACGGAAGTGGTTACCATTTAACCCGTGAAGGTGGCCACAGCCACCGCCGCATTATTCACGCAGCGGATGCTACCGGACACGCTGTTCAAAAAACCTTGGCAGAACAAGTTCTCAGCCATCCAAACATTACCGTATTAGAAGATCACATTGCTGTTGACCTGATTACCTCACGCAAAGCTGGAATTAGCGAATTGGACCAGCTAAGCAATGGCGAAGCACTAGGTGCGTATGTGCTGGATAATAAAAGCGGAAAAGTCATTACGATTGCTGCCCAACATACGGTGTTAGCGACTGGTGGTTCGGGTAAAGTTTATCTTTACACTACGAATCCTGACGTGAGCACTGGTGATGGCGTAGCTATGGCCTGGCGTGTTGGTTGCCGCGTGGCCAATATGGAATTTATTCAGTTCCACCCAACCTGTTTATATCATCCAGAAGCCAAATCTTTTTTAATCACTGAAGCTGTGCGTGGAGAAGGTGGTATTCTGAAGTTGCCAAACGGCAAACGCTTTATGCCTGACCATGACAAACGCGGAGAACTTGCACCGCGTGATGTTGTTGCTAGGGCCATCGACTTTGAAATGAAAAAACGCGGGATTGATTGCGTATTCTTAGATATCTCACACAAACCTGCTGATTTTATTATTTCGCATTTCCCAACGATTTATCGACGCTGTATGGAATTAGGCATTGATATCACACGCGAGCCTATCCCTGTGGTACCAGCAGCTCACTATATGTGTGGTGGCGTGATGACAGACCACATTGGCCGCACCGATGTGTCTGGCTTATATGCGATTGGTGAAACGGCATGTACAGGGTTACATGGCGCCAATCGCTTAGCGAGTAACTCACTACTTGAGTGTATGGTATTTGGACAGGCTGCGGCCAAAGATATCTTGGCACAAGCACCTAAAGAAAGTATCACATTACCTTATTGGGATGAAAGTCGCGTAACGGATGCAGACGAGGAAGTCATCATCACGCACACATGGAATGAGCTTAGGCGCTTTATGTGGAATTACGTGGGGATTGTTCGCACAAGTAAGCGCCTGACACGCGCCATGCATCGTATTCAAATGCTACAAGATGAAGTTCATGAGTTTTATAGCAATTTCAGAATCAGCAACAATCTAATCGAATTAAGAAACTTATTACAAGTTGCTGAGTTGATTGTTAAAAGCGCCATGGAAAGGCACGAGAGCCGTGGCTTGCATTACAGTAAAGATTACCCTGAGATGCTTGATGTTGCCGTGCCCACTGTTTTAGAGCCTTCGAATTATTTCAGCTTACTCGACAGCGAACACGGAACAGAATCACTTAAAAACAAATAAAACGTTTTTAAGCAGACTCTACATTTGCTAATTCAAATACTTTTGCAGCACGAGTACCACCACGACAAAAGCCTAAAGCAGGTTTGGCTGCCTTTGCATAAAGATCAATAAATTCTTGCACCTGCTCTGGCTGAAGATTGCCTGGAACAACAGGAATGTGAAAGTAGTTCAACCCCAATTGTTCAGCTTTAGCTTTAAGCTCAGCGCTAGTTGGTTGTTCTGCACCACCCTCACCATCAGGACGATAATTAAAAATAGTTTTAAAACCCAACTCAGCTGCTTCAGCGAGACTTTCTAATGTCATCTGGCCAGTGGCACAGAAGTTGTCATGAATACGGTTAATTTCTAAAGTCATTTCACATTCTCATTTCTTAATTAATAAATCCAACTAACCAATCTACTAAGCTAAACCTGCTTTAGCATTCATACAAGCGATATAAGCCTGACCGTCTGGCGGCTGACTGGCGCGCTGTGCCTGCCAAATGGTTTCAGCCAAACAGTCCATTAAATCATGTTGCGCATCCATTTCATTGCCGTGTTTTAACTTAAGGCTTTGGTACGCATTAGCAATGCCTATTGGCTGATTAACGGCGATTTGTTCAAGCACGGAAAGATGCAAGCTCATATGCAAGAACGGATTGGTTTCACCCATTTCAGGAAAGTAAGCCTGCTCCATAAAACGCTCTGGCGCATCTAATACCGTGTGATATTCAGGATGCATTTGTATCACTTGCAAAGCAATCGCTTCTAGATCAGTCAACGTTTGTGTTTGCTTGTACTTGGCCCAAGTATCAAAAAAGAATTGTCTGACTTGGTCACGACTTGGATTAAATAATGCCATTGAAATTAAGCTGCCTTCCCTTTAAATTCGCATAAATCACGAATCACACACTCTCCACATTTAGGTTGACGTGCAATACAAATATAACGGCCATGCAAAATTAATAAGTGATGCGCATCCTGCATAAATTCTTTAGGCACTGCTTTCATTAATTTAAGTTCGACTTCTAAGGGCGTTTTGCCTTTAGCTAATCCGATACGATTACCTAACCTAAAAATATGCGTATCGACAGCAATGGTTGGCTGACCAAACGCTGTATTTAAAATCACATTGGCAGTTTTACGTCCTACACCAGGCAAACTTTCTAGCGCTTCACGTGTATTGGGAACAACGCTATCAAAGCGATTAACCAAAATCTCACAAGTGGCAATCACGTTTTTAGCTTTGCTATGGTAGAGACCAATTGTTTTGATGTAATGCTCTAGCCCCTCAACTCCTAAAGCCAAAATAGCTGAGGGCGTATTGGCAACTGGATACAACTTAGCAGTAGCAATATTGACGCCCTTATCGGTCGCTTGTGCGGAGAGGATAACAGCGATTAATAGCTCAAAAACACTATTGTGATGAAGTTCAGTTTTAGGCTCAGGAATGGCAATGGCTAATCTGCGAAAAATCTCGAACCGCTTTTCAGCATTCAGCGCCATAAATAAAAGTTGATTCTAGATTAATGGACTAATGCAGGGTTGGCATTCGCTAAACGAGCTGACTTACGTTGCTCAACCCAATTACGGTATGCAATTAAGCAAGCCAAGCCTATAAATGCGCCAGGTGGCAGAATAGCCAATAAGAATCCATGGTAATCAGGAATAATATTTAAAACCATCGCTTTAGCTGAAGGACCAAAGACTAAATCAATTCCAGAAAATAAAGTCCCTTTACCTAATATTTCTCTAATACCGCCAAGCACAGCCAACACCAGAGCCAAACCAAAACCCATCATAAAACCATCAAGGGCAGAAGGTGCAACAGGATTTTTAGCTGCGAAGGCTTCAACCCGTGCAAGCACAATACAATTAGTCACAATGAGTGGAATAAAAATACCCAAGACGGCATGCAGGCTTTGCAAATAAGCATGCATGGACAAATCGATAATCGTCACCAGCGCCGCGATAATCAAAATAAAAACTGGAATACGAATTTCTGTCGGAACCCATTGACGAATAGGTGCAACACTCGCGTTACTCGCTGCCATAACAAGAGCCGTCATCAACCCCAAGCTAAAGCCATTCACCAAGCTCACCGTCATGGCTAAAGTTGGGCACAAACCCAAAAGCTGAACTAATCCTGGGTTTTGTTTCCACAAGCCATTTCCTATAATTTCAGGATAAGAAATTTTACTGGCGGATGGCTTTGTTTCTTCTACAGTATCTAAGGCTGCTTCACTCATATTGTTTCCTTTGGACCCTTGGCAACTTATTGCGCAATGACCTGCCCCGCGGCGGTTTCAAAAATAACCTTTTGATTTTTTGAATAAAACTTTAATACTTTATGTACGGCTTTAACTACCGCACGCGGTGTAATGGTCGCGCCAGTGGTGAAATCAAATTGGCCGCCATCTTTCTTCACGAACCAAGCTTCATCATTTCTTTTCACAAGAGACTGACCATCAAACTGCTTAATCCATTCACTATGCGAAATATCAATATAGTCACCTAAACCAGGCGTTTCTTTATGTGTTAATACACGAACGCCTGCAATTTCACCGTCCGCTTTAATTGCTACCAAGAGTTTAATATCGCCGCTGTAACCATCAGGGGCTGTTGCTTCTAAAATAACTGCAGATGGCTTATCTTTTAGACGTGCCCGATAAATTGAAGTCTCATCGCGATTACCTAAATCACCACCAGCTGGAAATTTAATCTCATCTTGAAGTAAGTCATTATCATACAGCTCAGGCACTAAAATCTGTGCGAACAAGCCCATACGAACTGCAGCTTCTGCCTTTGAAATTGGCGCTTCCGTTGTTTGATGGATGATAGCCAAACTCAAAGTTCCAACGATAGTAAAAGCGATCATGACCATCGCTGTTTTGACGGAATGTTTTAAGATAGATTCACTCATTTTGAATGGCCGAATACTCTAGGTTGTGTCCACGCATCAATCAAGGGCACGCACATATTCATTAATAAAACCGAGAAAGCGACACCATCAGGATAGCCACCATACACTCGAATTAAATAAGTTAAGACTGCAATCCCAACCGCAAAAATCAATTTACCTTTGGGTGTGGTTGGACCACTCACAGGATCTGTAATGATAAAGAAAGCACCCAACATCGATGCGCCCGTAAACAAATGGAATACTGGGCTTGCAAACTGATTTGCATCTACCAAGTAAAAAGCACCTGCCATTAATGCCAACGCACCCAAAAATGCTGTCGGCAAATGCCAAGTAATCAAACGTTGCTGCAATAAGTAAAGTCCACCTAAAAGATAAGCCCATACCACAAGCTCGCCACCTTTAGCGCCAAAAGCTCCAAACTGCGAGGCAGTTGTAATGTCCTGTACTTGATGATGTAAGGTTAATTGAGTTTTTAAATAATCCAATGGTGTTGCCATGCTGATAGCATCGACCTGAACACCATTAGGTAAACTCGCACCAAAAATAAACTGATACTGTTCAGCAAAACTTAATTTAGCTTGCGCTAACTCAAGTGGCGCTGGCCAATGCGTCATGATCACTGGAAATGAAATCAATAAGACTGCATAACCTACCATCGCAGGATTGAATGGGTTGTAGCCTAAGCCACCATACAAATGTTTAGCGATCACAATCGCGAATAAGGTACCCACTACGACCAACCACCAAGGTGCTAAAGGTGGCAATGAAAGCGCTAGTAACCAAGCAGTAAGCAAAGCACTACCGTCCATGAGAAATGGTTTAATTGGACGATTGCGCAATTTAAGCATTAATGCTTCGGCAGCTAAGGCAGTCGTAGAAGCCAAGGCTAAAGTAACCAAGATGCCAGCACCATAAACCCAGACGTAGGCAGCAATCGCAGGAATCAAAGCCAACATAACCTTGACCATGATCACGCTCACGCTAGGTGCACTACTCAAATAGGGTGATCTACTCATTTATTATCCTGTGGGTCAGACTCAAACAATTGCGCTTGTACGGCTTGTTTTGCGGCATCACGTCGAGCATCGATTTTTTCAATTTCTGCTTGAACCGCTGGCTCGACTTTATCTATATTTTGCGGTGCTGCAGCAGCTTTTTGAGCTTTTGCACGTTCAATTGCTGCCGCAATCGCAGCTTTCTTAGCGGCATCTGCTTCTGGATTAGCTGAAACTGCTGGCACTTCTTTAGCTGCCTCAGTTTGTGCACCTACTGCTTTTTGCGCATGTTTTTGTGCACGCTCTTGTTTTTCACGTTCAATACGCATCAAACGGAATTCGTTACGTTCACGCGCCAAATCAGCCGCTTCTTTAGCGCGATCTTGAGCAATGATTTCACTCTTAGCAAAACGATAATATTGAACGAGTGGAATATTGCTTGGGCATGCGTAAGTGCAGCAACCACACTCAATACAATCAAATAATTTGTAATCACGTGCCTTTTCTAAATTGCTTGATTTAGAAAACCAGTAAAGCTCTTGTGGTTGCAGGCTAACAGGGCATACATCTGCGCAACGTGCGCAACGAATACATGGCATCGCTGGAGGGGGTGGCGCGAATAATTGAGGTGCACTCGCAATAATGCAATTAGCAGCTTTAGTAATCGGCACATCTACAGATGGCAGACTAAAACCCATCATTGGGCCACCCATAATGTAATCATCTGTTTGATCGAGCGCACCACCAGCGGCGGCAATCAAGTCGGTCACTGGTGTACCAAATAAGACTTCATAATTTCTAGGCGTTCTGACATTACCTGTCATCGTTACAATCCGAGACAGAGATGGCTCACCAAAATCAAAATAACGATGCAAAGCCAATAAGGTTGCAACGTTAAAACATTGCACGCCTACATCAGTTGAACGTTTATCGTTAGGCACTTCCATGCCAGTTAACAAACGAATAAGCTGACGCGCATCGCCGCTAGGATATTGTGTGGGTACAACAATAACTTGCAAATTCTTTACAGCGCTATTGGCACAAGCTTGGCGCATCGCCTCAGCGGCTTCTGGTTTATTGTCTTCAATACCAATCAAGCATTCTTCAGCGCCTAATAGATATTGGGCAATTTCCACACCTTTTAAAATGTCAGCCGCACGCTCACGCATTAACATGTCATCGCAAGTAATGTATGGCTCACATTCCGCAGCATTCACCACCAAGGTTTTAATCTGCACCTTAGGATTTGTACGCAATTTAATTTGCGTAGGGAAAGCCGCACCACCTAAACCAACAATCCCCGAATTTCGTAAAGCTGCTAATAGCGTTGGCTGATCTAAATGACGCCAATCGATAGCGACGCGCTCGCCCCAAGTATCTTGGCCATCTGACTCAAGCACGATACATTGATCAGGCAATCCAGACGGATGTGGAATCAGCGCATCTTCAATGGCCAACACCACACCAGAAGTTGGCGCGTGAATGGCAGCAGAAATATTGCCCTCAGCTTCTGCCAACAATTGTCCTTTAAGGACATGTTGTCCAACCGTGACTAAAACTTTAGGCAAATTACCCACATGCTGACGAAGAGGCAGTACCAATCTTTTAGAAAGCGCTAAAGATCCAATTGCTAAGGTCGTAGATTCTTGTTTGTGTTCTGCAGGATGAACACCACCACGCACAGTATTATTGGCACTTAAACCAAAACTGTTTTTTACTTGGTGAACAATATTTAAAAGGGCATTCATTACACACTCACCCCTTTTGCATGATTAACAGCCTTAATTTCAAACACTGGATAGCGCCATTTCCAATTATCAGGTGACTCAGCAATCGGCTCCATGGTGATGCAATCAACAGGGCATGGCGCAAGGCATAATTCACAACCTGTACATTCTGAAGCAATCACCGTGTGCATATGTTTTGCTGCCCCTAGAATCGCATCGACAGGACAAGCTTGAATACAAAGCGTACATCCAATACAGGTATTCTCATCAATCAAAGCAACAGATTTAGGCTTAGGCAAACCATGCTCAGCATTGAGCGGTTTATATTCAACGCCCATCAAATCAGCCAAAGCACGGGCGCCAGCGTCACCACCTGGCGGACACTGATTTATATCAGCTTCACCAGCAGCAATCGCTGTAGCATAAGGCTTACATCCAGGGTAACCACATTGCCCGCATTGGGTTTGTGGCAGGATAGCATCGATGCGCGCGACCAAGGGGTCGCCATCAACTTTAAATTTTAGTGCTGAGTAACCTAGCAAAATGCCAAGCACCACAGCTAAACCAATCATGACATAAATAGCCGTCAGCATTAGCGCACCAATCCGGCAAAGCCCATAAAGGCAAGGCTCATTAAGCCACCGGTCACCATGGCAATTGCTGCACCTTGAAAAATTGGCGGTACATCTGCCGCTTCCAAACGCTCACGCATAGAAGCAAATAGAATCAACACTAATGAAAAGCCCATCGCCCCACCAAATCCAAAAACAAGCGATTCAAATAAGTTGTGTTTTTCTTGAACGTTTAAAAGTGGGATACCTAAAACTGCACAGTTGGTGGTGATTAAAGGTAAATAAATACCTAATACCTGATAAAGCACTGGAGAATTCTTTTCCATCCACATTTCTGTGAACTGCACCACACCTGCAATCACGACAATGAATGACACTGTACGCAGATAGAACAACTCCGTACCAAGCAAATATTCACTGATGAAATAACTCGTGCCTGATCCAATAGTCAAGACGAAAGCCGTCGCCATTGCCATGGCAACGGAAGCCTCTAGTTTTTTAGATACGCCCATAAATGGACATAATCCCAAAATCTTAACCAGCACAATGTTGTTAACTAGGGCTGCGCCTATGAACAACAAAATATAGTTTTGAACCATTTCTTCAGCTTATTAAAGGGGTAGGTTGAGGTGACGATTATACAGGCTTTAACTCCCCTCGTTAAAGCCGCATCGCCTTACATACGAATAATTTTATCTGTAATAAACAAGCGATCAAAAGCATGATTGCTTATATGTTTATAATGACAAAGTATTAAGAAAATAATTCATCTTGCAAAAAGCGTATTCTTGTTAGCCTAGTTTCAGTTAAAATGAAGCGATTTAATTTATTTTGTCAGGTTTAATCATGCTGCAAGGCAGTTTTGTTGCTATTGTCACCCCAATGCATTCGGATGGAAGTCTAGATATCCCCGCATTGCACAATCTCATTGATTTTCATATCAATGAAGGCACCGACGGCATCGTTATTGTTGGCACGACTGGCGAATCGCCTACAGTAGAAGTTCATGAACACTGCGCACTTATCAAAACAACCGTAGATCATGTTGCTGGCCGTGTGCCAGTCATTGCTGGCACTGGTGCAAATTCAACTAGCGAAGCAATTGAACTGACCAAAGAAGCTAAAAAACTAGGGGCTGATGCCTGTCTACTCGTCGCGCCTTATTACAACAAGCCAACTCAAGAGGGTTTATACCAGCACTATAAAGCAGTTGCTGAAGCGGTCGATATCCCTCAAATTCTGTATAACGTTCCCGGCAGAACAGGTGTCGACATTAGCAACGATACGACTATTCGTCTTGCTGCTATTCCTAACATTGTTGGAATTAAAGATGCGACTGGTAGCATAGAGCGCGGGACTGATTTAATCATCCGAGCACCTAAAGATTTCGCAATATACAGTGGCGATGATGCAACAGGTATGGCGTTAATGCTTATTGGCGGCAAAGGGGTGATTTCAGTCACGGCCAACGTGGCGCCAAAATTAATGCATGAGATGTGCATTGCTGCGATTTCAGGTAATGTAAATGCGGCTTGTGCGATTAACGCCCAATTGTTTGCGCTTCATCAAAAACTATTTGTTGAAGCCAATCCAATCCCTGTGAAATGGGTGCTAAATCAAATGGGGCTAATCGACACTGGCATTCGCTTACCTCTCGTAACGCTTTCACAAGCGCACCACAGCACATTACTAAGTGCAATGAAAAACGCCAACATTTCAACTAAAAATTCTTAAGATTAAGAGAAACTGCATGAATCAAAACATTATCAAACCTATTATTTTAGCGAGCCTAATCTCGCTAACCATGACAGGTTGCGAATCTATTCCGTTTCTTGACACAACACCGGATTACAAAAGCGCGGGCCGCTCCCGCCCACTTGAAGTTCCGCCAGACTTAACTTCAATTTCAGCAAACGATACTTATAACGTACCTGGTTCAACAACATATTCATCTTATAGCCAACAAGGTGAAACCCCTGCTGAAAAAGAAAAAATATTACCAACCCCAGAGAATGTAAAACTAGAACGCGCGGGCTCTCAACGTTGGTTAGTGGTTCAAGCGCCTCCAGAAAAAGTCTGGCCAGTGATTCGCGAATTTTGGTCCGAACTTGGTTTTGCTGTGCGCGTTGAGAATACAGATACCGGCGTCATGGAAACTGAATGGGTTGATCCAAGCAGTTTGACTAAAGACGACAAAGGTAACTACTTGGATAAATTCCAGGGGTGGCTAGACAAACTCAATACACTCCAAAATCGTCAAAAATTTCGCACCCGTATTGATCGTGGCACATCGGAAGGCGAGACAGAAATTTATATGAGCCATCGATCAGTCACTGACACACCAGATGATGGAAAAATTAAAGTACGCACTACCCTTGGTGAAATTGATCAAGGCTATGCTCCAAAAAACAATAAACGCACAAAAGATGATGAAGCACGTGCAGACGCGGAAGATCTAGATGCTGAATTACTTCGTCGCTTGATGGTGCGCCTAGGTATTGAAGAAAAAAGCTCAAAAAGCATTATGGCTGCTGGCAATACTGCTGCACGAGCAAAACTATCTCAAGCTGGGGATGGCACACTTAACTTATCAGTCAACGATGAGTTTGATCGCGCCTGGCGCCGAGTGGGTCTAGCACTGGATCGCGTTGGCTTCGTAGTTGAAGATAAAAATCGTGCAAATGGCGTCTATTTCGTCAGATATACCGATATTGATGTAGATATTGCACCTCAGAAGAAAAAAGGCGTAATGGATAGCCTCAAATTCTGGGGCGATGATAAGCCAGAGAAGAAACCAGAAGTTGTTGATGACAGCAACAAATCGGAAACATCACTCTCTGACAAGCTGCAGTTCTGGAAAGCTCCAGAAAAGAGCGTGACTGACCCTTCAAAACAATATCGCGTTAAAGTTGAAGAAAGCGGCGAACAAGGCTCTAAAATTTCAATTGTAGATAAGGAAGGCAACTTGAATAAATCAAGCACAGCCAATCGCATCATCAATTTACTTTACGAACAATTAAAATAGCACCAATCCAATCGCAATGAGGTTTGCCTCAATAGGGAGCGGCAGTGATGGCAATGGCCTGGTTGTAGAAAAAAATACAACTAGGCTATTACTTGATTGCGGCTTCGGTTTACGAGACACCTTAACACGCCTTGAAAGACTGAATCTTCAGCCTGAAGAACTCTCAGGAATTCTCATTACGCACGAACATGAAGACCATGCTAGCGGCGCGTATAAATTAGCTAATAAATACAATATCCCTGTGTGGCTGACTCATGGCACGCACAAAATGATTGAGCGACTACTGCCCAAGCATCACCAAGCAAGCCCGACATTTAAAGCGCATATTATTGATAGCCATGACAGCTTCAGTATAGGCGAATTGGAAATCACTCCATTTCCCGTACCTCACGACGCTAGAGAGCCAGTGCAATACGTATTCTCAGATGGCGCAAAGAAACTTGGCGTACTCACTGATACTGGCTGCTCAACACCTCACATTGAGCACATGCTAAGCGCTTGCCATGCACTAGTGCTTGAATGCAACCATGATTTAGATCTGCTTATGCAAGGCCCCTACCCTTGGTCCCTAAAACAACGTGTGAGCGGCAGGCTAGGGCATTTAGATAACTCAACCGCAGCAAGCATTCTGAAAAAATTGGATAACAGTCACCTACAACATTTAATTGCGGCGCACTTAAGCGAAAAAAACAATTCGCCTGAACTTGCAAAACAAGCATTGAGTGCATCACTGAATTGTGAGGCAGAGTGGATAGGTATTGCTCAACAAAAGACTGGCTTTGATTGGCGCCAGATTATCTAAACTAAATTCAAACTGGAAAATGGACAATAAAAAAGCCGACACGAATGTCGGCTTTTTAAAGAGTATTAAACTCTAGCTAATTACTTAGCTTCTGCAGCTGGAGCAGCTTCAGCAGGAGCAGCAGCATCAGCAGCTGGAGCAGCATCAGCTGGAGCAGCTTCTGCAGCTGGAGCAGCATCAGCAGCTGGAGCAGCTTCTTCTTTTTGACCACAAGCAGTTAAAGCAAGAGCTAATAAAGCAGCTAACAAAGCAGAACGTGTCATTTTATAATCCTTAACAATATAAAAAAATAAACTATTTACGGCACTTGATTAAGTACCGAGTGAGTAAATTCTACCAGCATCTATTTAAAAAAACACTACCCTTAGAGGGATTTAGAAGGTTTTTTTTAAAAAAATTCATGTTTTTGTAAGATTTGCCATTAATCAGCAATTTTAAAAGCAAACTTAAAGGATAAATCGGCTGATTTATTCATCAGAAAAATTCAAATATCCGTTTCCATACCACTCGTAGAATAAATTCGAGAGTTCAGCATGCTCATCAACAATTTCGCGACAAATATCATTTTCAATACAGCGAGCATTCGCAAGTAACTGAAGGTAAAGATTAGCGCTCTTTTCAACCTCTACACATTCGCCATTCAAATAACTACCTTTATTAGTAAATAACATTTGGCTCTTTAAACTCAATTGAATACCAGACTGAGTCATCCGCTTTTTAAAATGAGCAAAACTAATTTGAGCAGGCCCATCAAACAATATGTGGACTTTTGGCTCCGTTAAATAACGCCCAAGAAAATCAGCAACATCTTCATCATTCCACTTCAATCCTTCTAACATTTGATGGACTGAAGAAATCATTGGATGACCAATCTCAGCAGGAGCATCCTGCAAACTAAGATTGGGATCACGGTACTGTCCAACTAAGGTTTTATTTTCTTGTAAATAATTAAGAAATTCACTACCAAACTCTTGAGCAGACGGCGCACGAAAACCGATGGAGTAAGTCATACAATCACCTACAGCAATACCCCAATGCGCAACATGCGGTGGCAAATAAAGCATATCTCCAGGAGACAAAGTCCATTCTTGCTCCGTATTAAAGTTTTTAAGAATACGTAGAGGTGAGCCTTCAACCAAACTCAAATCCTCCTGCTCACTGATTCGCCACAAACGCTGGCCAAGTCCCTGTAAAAGAAATACATCATAAGAGTCAAAATGCGGTCCAACACCACCGCCATCGGGAGCATAGCTCACCATCAAATCATCCAAACGCGCATGTGGAATAAAATTAAACTGCTGCAATAAGTCTGCGGCTTCTTGTAAATGATGATTGAGCTCTTGCACTAACAGTGTCCAATCCCGTTCAGGCAATTGAGCAAAACGCTCTTCATTAAAAGGCCCCTGCTCCATTTTCCACTGCTTACCCTTAAAAGAAATTAACCTAGACTGCGCATCTTCTTCACAAGCTAATCCAGCGAGTTCATCTGGACTGAGTAAACCAGAAAAATCAGGAATAGCATTGCGAACCAGCAATGGCTTTTTGTGCCAATATTCTTTTAAGAATTCTTCGGCGCTGATGCCGCCCAACAAAGTCAACGCGGTATTTTTAGTGGCTGCACTGCCAAGTGAAGGAGTTTTTTTCATATTTGTATGATAGCGCATTGCAATAAATAACGATAAATCAGGTAAAATTTAACTACTGATTATTTTATAAATTGCTTAATTGAAAGAACCCATCATGCAAATCGCCATGAACACTGTAGTTTCTATGACATATGAACTTCGCGACGGCGACGGTAATGTACTTGAGTCAAGCGCAGAACCAGTGAGCTACCTTCACGGTGGCTACGACAATATTTTTCCTCGTGTTGAAGAAGAACTTCATGGAAAATCAGTCGGTGACACTGTCGAAATCGGCTTGGAGCCAGCAGATGCATTTGGCGAATACGATGAAGAGCTTGTTCAAATTGAACCAGCAACAGCATTCCCGAGTAAAGATCTTAAAGTTGGCATGCAATTTGAAGGCGAAGATGGATCTGGCGAAGTGATTTTATACACCATCACAAACATTGAAGACGGCAAAGTGGTAGTTGATGGTAATCATCCTTGGGCAGGTGAGCGTGTAGTATTTAAGGCGACAGTAACTGGCGTTCGCTCAGCAGGCCAAGAAGAAGTATCGCATGGCCACGTTCATGGCGCAGGCGGCCATCATCACTAAACTGTAATTGAGTTTAAAAATAAAAAAGCACCGAAATTCGGTGCTTTTTTATTTGCCTGCGTATCCTAAATCATCGTTTTTAATCGATATAGCGCTTCCAACGCTTGCTTAGGTGTTAATTCGTCTGGCTCTAGCGTCTCAAGCTCGCTCACAACAGCATGTAAAGGGATTTCCGGCGACTCTGGTGCAACAAACATATCAACTTGCGGCCCAGCATCAATATTTTGTTTTTCTAGCTGCGTTAATTTACGTTTTGCCGCAGCAACCACGCTTTTAGGAATACCTGCTAACTGAGCGACTTGCAATCCATAACTTTGGTTTGCAGCACCCTCTTGTACGTGATGTAAGAATACGATACCGTTTTCATGCTCAGCTGCATCAAGATGCACATTGACAACCTGTTTGAATTCTTCAACTAAGCGAGTCAATTCAAAATAATGAGTCGCAAAAAGTGTGTAACTCCGATTTTTTTCTAACAACTGTTTCGCACATGCCCAAGCTAAACTCAATCCATCAAAAGTTGAAGTGCCGCGACCAATCTCATCCAACAACACCAAACTTTGTGACGTTGCATTATTCAAAATATTCGCAGTTTCTGTCATTTCGACCATAAATGTAGAACGGCCACCAGCCAAGTCATCAGATGCGCCTATCCGAGTAAAGATACGATCAATCTGTCCAATTTTTGCTGAAGTAGCCGGCACAAAACAACCGCAATGCGCCAACAAAACGATTAAAGCTGTCTGACGCATAAAAGTCGATTTACCGCCCATGTTAGGACCAGTAATCAACAGCATTTGTCGATAAGGCGACAGTGCAACATCATTAGCAATAAAAGGCTGTGCAATCTGCTCAACGACAGGATGACGCCCACCAACAATATTAAAACCATCCTCATTGACGAACTCTGGGGCGACATATTTTAAAGCTTGGGCGCGTTCAGCAAAGCTTGTTAACACGTCCAACTGAGCAACAGCGACTGCATTGAGTTGCAATGCTGGAATACTTGGCGCCAATTGATCTAAAATCAAATCGTAAAGCATCTTTTCACGCGCTAGGGCTCTATCATTTGCTGATAACACTTGATCTTCAAATGTCTTCAGTTCTGGTGTAATAAAACGCTCAACGTTTTTAAGTGTTTGCCGTCGTCTATATTCAGACGGAGCATTCTCAGCTTGCGCACGACTAATCTCAATGTAGAAGCCATGCACACTATTGTATTCAACTTTTAAATTACTTAAGCCGGTGCGTTCCCGCTCTTCAGCTTCATACTTCAATAAAAACTCACCGCAATTCGCTTGCATACCACGGAGTTCATCCAACTCCGCATCAAAACCATCAGCAATCACACCACCTTCACGTAAAACACTCGAAGGCTCTGATTTTATTGCACGAGCAAGTAATTCAGAAGCAAACTCAGGCACCAGCAATGCTTGTTTAATCTCAGCAATCAAAGCCGCTGAGTCAGAATCAAGAGAAGCCTGGATAAGCGGTAGTTGCAACAAACTATCTAGCAAACTGGATAAGTCTCTCGGTCTAGCAGTTTTTAAGGCAATTCGCGTAGTAATTCGCTCAATATCCGCTACTGCACGCAAAGCAAGTCTTAAGGAAGCTAGGTCATGATGGCTAATTAATGCGGACACGGTTTGCAAACGTGCATTCACTTCAGAAAGTTGGCGCAAAGGATGATGCAACCAATACCTCAAGAGACGAGCGCCCATTGCTGTTTGTGTCGTATTTAACAATGAATACAAGGTAGGCGTAGACTCGCCACGTATGGTTTGATCGATTTCTAAATTACGTCGAGTGGCCGCGTCTATTTGAATAAAATGACTTGATTGCTCAACTGTTAATCCATTGATATGCGGCAAAGTAGTCCGCTGAGTATGTTTAATGTAGTCAAGTAAAGCACCTGCAGCTGCAATTGCAGGATTCAAGTCTGAACAGCCATAACCAGCTAAATCAAAGGTATTAAACTGCTTAGTTAAAATAGCAGTCGCAGAATCAAAGTCGAACTGCCAGTCACTCAATCGCCTTTTAGCACATGAATATTGCGTTACTGCAGGATGATTAAAATCATCAGCAATTAATAACTCTACTGGTGAAATACGTTCAAGCTCCTGACCTAATAAACCAGGGGCAATTTCACTCAAAATAAACTCACCAGAAGCCAGATTGATTCTAGCTAAGCCAACTAGGCCATCCCCAGGATATACGGCTAGCAATAAATTGTTACGCGTGTCATCAAGCAACGCACTATCAGTCAAGGTGCCAGGCGTTAAAATACGCATGACTTGACGTTCAACAGGCCCTTTACTTTTTGCTGGATCGCCCACCTGCTCACAGATTGCAACGGCTTCACCTAGCTTGGTGAGTTTCGCTAAATATTGCTCGGCAGCATGATATGGTACGCCCGCCATTTTAATAGGTTCACCATTTGACGAACCTCGCTTAGTTAAGGTAATTCCCAACAAGCGTGCAGCTTTTTCGGCATCTTCATGAAAAAGCTCATAAAAGTCGCCCATTCGATAAAATAACAACATATCTGGATGCTGAGCTTTAATCGCTAGATACTGACGCATCATAGGCGTGTGTGACTCAAGCTCTGAAGAACTGGAATTGGGCTGAATATCGGTCAAGGATGTTCCAAAAATACGTTAATCAATGTTGCAAAAAATCAACGTCATTATGAGGCAATTTAGCGTGTGATGTCATCGAACTTAATACTCAAATCGTAAGCCGTACGGAATTTAAGTATTACGAATAGCGTTTTATTCTTTAGCCAAAGAAATTATGGCACTGGATAATAATTGAATTGAAGTCTTATCAATATTCAAAAAGGAGGCTAAGTAATTTTATAGCCTCTTTTATTAATCATTAACTTTTCTGGTTCATAGCGATTTGATGCCATTTTTCAGGGCCAGTAGTATGGACTGATATACCTTGGGCATCCACCGCAACTGTAACAGGCATATCTTTAACATCAAATTCATAAATCGCTTCCATGCCCAAATCTGCAAAGGCAACCACCCGTGCTGATTGAATTGATTTGGAAACTAAATAAGCAGCTCCACCAACCGCAATTAAATACACAGAATGATGTTTTTTAATTGAGTTAATGGTTTCATCTCCACGCTCGGCTTTTCCTACCATGCCGAGTAAGCCTGTTTTATCAAGCATCATATCGGTAAACTTATCCATACGCGTTGCTGTAGTTGGACCAGCCGGGCCAACGGCCTCAGCACCTACCGGATCAACGGGGCCAACGTAATAAATGAAACGATTAGTAAAATCAACGCCTTCAGGTAATGATTCACCGCGGGCTAAAATTTCTGAAATGCGCTTGTGTGCTGCATCACGACCTGTCAATAGCTTACCATTGAGCAACAACGTTTCACCTGGCTGCCAAGTTTTAACATCCTGCGCTGTTACCGTATTTAAATCTACACGACGTGAGCCTTGGTTTGGCTCCCAAGTTACATTAGGCCACTCATTTAAATCAGGGGGCGTTTGTGTAACAGGACCAGAACCATCAAGAACAAAATGTGCATGACGTGTCGCCGCACAATTAGGAATTACTGCAACAGGCAATGAAGCCGCATGCGTTGGGTAATCTAAAATCTTGACATCAAGTACTGTGGTCAATCCACCCAATCCTTGAGCACCAATCCCAAGCTCGTTTATTTTATCAGCCAATTCCAAGCGCAATTCTTCAATTCGATTACTTGCACCACGCTTACGTAAGTCAGCCAAATCAAGCGGTTGCATCAATGATTCTTTAGCTAATAAGACTGCTTTCTCAGCTGTACCACCGATACCCACACCCAAAACACCCGGTGGACACCAGCCAGCACCCATGTCTTGCACCACACTCAAAATCCAATCAACGATGCTATCGGATGGATTGAGCATCGCGAGCTTTGCTTTATTCTCTGATCCACCACCTTTAGCAGCAATATTCACTTCAACTGTATTACCAGGCACTAAGCGCACATGCACAACCGCAGGGGTATTGTCTTTAGTGTTGGCACGCTTACCTGCTGGATCAGACACAATTGAAGCTCTAAGAGGGTTCTCAGGCAACATATAAGCCTGACGTACACCTTCATTCACCCAAGCCTCAATATCAGCACCCTGCTCCCACTGTACGTCTGTGCCAACATTCACAAAAGCCACTACGATGCCTGTATCTTGGCAGATGGGGCGCTTACCCTCTGCACACATTCGAGAATTAGTTAAAATTTGAGCAATCGCATCTTTAGCTGCTGCCGATTGCTCATGCTCGTAAGCGTGACCTAAAGCTTGGATGAAATCCACAGGATGGTAATACGACATGAATTGCAAAGCGTCTGCAACGCTCGCAACAAACTCAGCTTTAGTGATAATAGGTTTATTTAGACTCATGTACTTGATCTACTCAAAGCAATACTTGGATTCACGTCACGGCGTAAAATCTTGCCATTTTTAGTACGTGGAAATTGGTCTGTAATATAAACCACTTTAGGTGCTTTGTATGCGGCCAAATGTTTTTTACCGAACGCGTATAAATCATCAGCAGTCGCTGTACTGCCTGGCTGCAGAATAATATATGCAACCACTAAGACTTTATCTTTTTCGATGGTTTCCGCAACAGAAGCACAATCTGCAACTTCAGGATGAGACTTCAATACACGTTCAACTTCATATGGTGAAACACGGAAGCCAAAACTCTTAATAATGTCGTCTTTACGGCCTAAGAACCAAATATAACCATCAGCATCCATGCGCGCAAAATCACCTGTAATAAACCAGCCATCATGTTTATGTTTAGCTGTTTCTTCAGGTTGATTCCAATAGTTGATAAATAGACCTGGGTCAGTATCTGGAACGCTAATGACGCCCTCTTCACCTTGTGCAACAGGTTGTAATGTCTCTGGATCAAGCAAAGCAATATCATGACCTGGCTGAGCAAAGCCTGCTGAACCTGGACGAATTGGGCGAGATTTTGTTTCGCATAAATAATATGAAAACTCGGACATGCCGACCGCTTCATAAATATCAATACCAAAGCGCTCATGCCACTGCGCTAATACTTCATCAGACAAATGCTCGCCAGCACTCATGCAGTAGCGCAAGCTAGGCAAATCTTTTTGTACAAATTCTGTCTTTTGCAAAATCTGACGATAAATTGTTGGTACGCCAATAAAAATTGTTGCCTGGTGCTTTTGAATCAAACGTGGCCAAGTATTAGCATCGTTTTTACCTTCATGCACGATGACAGTCTTTCCTTGGTAAAGTGGATCCATCAAACCTGTACCAAGCACATAAGTCCAATTGAACTTACCTGAATGCATAATCCGGTCGCCGTTCGGGCTAAAGTCAAACCAATACTTAGATGCCGGCTGACGACCTATCATTGAACGATGAGCGTGTAACACGCCTTTTGGATAACCCGTAGTACCCGAGGTATAAACCAAATAAGCAGGATCATCTGATTTGGTTTGATGAGGCGCATCCCAAGAGGCAATAGCTTCTAGACTAGAAGCTAAATCTAATACTTCTAATCCGTCCGCGGGGAGACATTCCCCCTCACCAGAAAGTAATACATGAGTTAAACCAGCAATGCCATTTAAGCCTTCACGTAACGTTTTCCATGCAGCCTTATCGGTCACCAGCACACGTGCGCCAGAATCTTTTGCCAAATACACAACTTCATCGGCCGTGAGCAAAGTAGAAGTCGGTACTGAAATCGCTCCACGCTTCATTGCACCTAAAAAAGCTGTCGGATAATCCAAACTATTTGGCAAACGAATGAGTACACGATCACCAGCATCGATTCCAATGTTACGAAGCAACTGCGCAAATTGACTAGTCCGCTTTGATAGCCCAGCAAAGGTAATTTCGGAAGTACCAAGCGTGTCATCTTCTACAATCATTGCAATCGCTGATTCTGTTGGCGTACCAAGATGGATATCAGTACAAGCAACACCAATATTAAAGTGTGCAGGCACTTGCCACACCCATTTTTCAAACGGTGCGAATGGTGCTTGTGTCGTCGTTGCTGACATTTGGTTACTCCCTTTTACTTAATATTCGGTATTAATTGATGCTTATAAAATAGGCTTATAGAATTAAGCCATATGGCCAGTTTTGACTGATCACTTGTGTTGGCAACATTTGCATCACAGCAAGTGCAAACTTAGTATCTTCTGGGCCTAATGCACGTAGGGCATTTGCGCGAAGCAAGGTTTGTAAAGCCTTACCAAACATAGGCGGATCAAGCATTTCACCTTCAAATTTAATCGCACCTCCAAGTAGCGCATCAGCTTCAATTGCCGCTTTTAGGATTTTAATTTTTTGAGAAATCTCAGTTGGTGATGGCGTATAAGCAACCTTACACAAATGAATATGGGCTGGATGAATCACTTGCTTACCGGTTAAGCCCATGGCCGCTTCTTGGCATGCGTGCTTATAAACAATTCTGGATTCATTTTCACCGTGTAGATCGAGCCAACGACGAACATCATGTGGCTCTAAGAATTTCTCAGGCATGCTACTTGAACCGATTAAGGTTTCCACACCACCAATCACGCCCTTACCGGCAATACGCGCTTCAAACATGAGCTGATTCATATAATACTTAAGCTCTTCGGTCCAGTTTTCTGGGGTGATATGAATACCCATCGCTTTTGAAAAATCGTGGATACCAAAAACAACGTGTTTAACAGTTGAATACTGCAATAACTCATGCGCGATTTTGAGCGATTTAGGATGCTCAATAATTGGTTGTATCGTTAACTTATCGTTCCAACCAGTAAGCAAATTAGATAAGTCGCGGACTTCAGCAGCACCATAAGCTTCACCAGCTTTAGCCAACATCACCACATCAATCACATCCGCCATGTCGCGCACAAAAGCCATATCGCGCTCATATTCTTCAGTTCTGAACGGATTTACACGAACTGCGATCGATACTTTTTTATTGCCGTTCATGAATGCTGGCAATTCTTGCCTGAGCAAATCACGGCTCATTTCTTTTTGACGGCAGCCATCTTCCAAGTCAAAAATTAAAGTGTGAGCATGCGTATTTAACGCATGTTTTTTCATACGTTTAGATGCTGCTTCTAAATCTTCATAAATACCCTGTGCTGGCGAATATTTGACAGGTGGGTAGTAGAGCTGAATACCAGGCCAGTAATCGCCTAGAACATGTGGTGAAACCACGCGGCAATAATCTGCATTCGCGTAAGGATCAGAGTTGTAGGTTTCTGAATTTGGGGCTTGTTGTTGGCTCATATTATTTCCCTATTTTTAACGCAATGATGCGTCACCACTTAAGATTGCAGGCTCACCACGCAGCCAAACAATAATTTGTTCTTGATGCTCACTTTCCAAACTACTGCTATCTGAAACTAAATTCCATAACTGCTGATCAGGCAAATCAAGTAGTTCATCTAAAGCCTGAATCTGCAAATCAGATAAGTTCGGTAAATACTGCTTAACAAAATCAGTAAATAACAAATCCAATTCAAGCATACCGCGGCGACAACGCCACTCCATACGTTTTAAAGAAGTGCTATCTAAAGACTTCCTTTCCATTATTTAAAATTCTGCTTCACTTTTAAGGCTTTAATCTCGTTAATCGCTTTAGATGGATTTAACCCTTTAGGACACACATCCACACAGTTCATAATGTTATGACAGCGATACAAACGATAAGGATCTTCTAAGTTTTCCAAACGCTCTTCTTGCGCTTGATCTCGACTATCCGAAATAAAACGATATGCCTGCATTAAACCAGCCGGACCAACAAACTTATCTGGGTTCCACCAGAATGATGGGCAAGAGGCAGTACATGCACCACATAAAATACACTCATAAAGGCCATCTAACTTTGCTCTATCTTCTGGCGATTGCAAACGCTCTGTCGTTGGCGGCGTGTCATTATTAATGAGGTAGGGCTTAATTGAATTGTAATGAGCAAAAAATTGCTCCATATCAACAATCAAATCACGAATGACTGGAAGACCTGGCAATGGACGTAACACAACTGGCTGCTTAATTCCTTCTAGTGGAGTAACACAAGCCAAACCATTTTTTCCGTTAATATTCATTGCGTCAGAACCACACACACCCTCACGACATGAACGACGTAAACTCAATGTGTCATCAAGCTCTTTAATTTGAATTAATGCATCCAGCAACATACGTGTATCTGGAGCAAGCTCAATGTCGTAATCCTGCATATAAGGATCTTTATCAACATCCGGATTAAAGCGATAGATTGAAAATTTCATAGATATCCTTTGCCCCAATTAGTAAGTTCTTGCGACTAGCGGGAAGCTATCAACAGTGAGTGGTTTTAGACGCACAGGCTTGTAAGCAAGGCGGTTTTCTTGACTGTAGTGCAGTGAATGTTTAAGCCATTTCTCATCATCACGATTAGCGAAATCTTCACGGCAATGTGCGCCACGACTCTCTTGGCGTGCTTCAGCAGCAACCATCGTTGCTTTAGCCACTTCAATCAAATTCTCTAACTCAAGCGCTTCAATACGTGCGGTATTAAATACTTGGCTCTTATCTTTAATTTCTAATGATTTAATTCGCTCTTCAATCTGCATGATTTCACGAACGCCTTTACTCATTAGTTCAGGGAAGCGGAATACGCCACAATGCACTTGCATTGTTTTACGCATTGCATCACCGACTTCGGCAACGTTCTCACCTGAAACCTGTGCATCCAATCTCGCCAAACGGGACTGCGTCAAATCAGCAAAGTCAGCAGGTAAAGGTTTGTGGCTAGTATTGCTAACGGTCTTCACAGTATGATTTCCTGCAGCGCGGCCGAACACCATTAAATCTAATAATGAGTTAGAACCTAAACGATTAGCGCCATGGACAGACACACACGCACACTCTCCAATTGCATACAAACCATTCACAACTTGATCGCCATCGATCACTTGCCCATCAAGATTAGTTGGAATACCACCCATCATGTAATGCACAGTTGGAACGATAGGGATCGGTGAGTAAACGGGGTCAACATTCGCAAATTTAATCGCAATATTACGAATGCCTGGCAAGCGACTATCAATTACTTTTTCAGACAAGTGATCAAGCTTAAGCAGAACAGCTTGTCCGTCGATACCAACGCCACGACCTTCTTTTACTTCTGTTGCAATTGCACGTGAAACAACATCACGGCTTGCTAAATCTTTTGCATTTGGCGCATAACGCTCCATGAATCGCTCGCCCTGGCTATTCAATAAATAGCCACCCTCTCCACGCGCACCTTCAGTAATCAGAACGCCTGATCCCGCAACGCCAGTTGGGTGGAATTGCCAAAACTCCATATCTTGTAAAGGCAAGCCAGCACGCGCCGCCATTCCCAAACCATCACCTGTATTAATAAACGCATTAGTGCTCGCTTGGAAAATACGTCCACCGCCACCAGTAGCAAAGATAGTTGCTTTTGCATGAAGGGCAAAAACCTTGCCCGTTTCAATTTCCATGGCTGTTACACCTAATACGTCACCTTCAGCATCACGAATTAAATCGAGCGCGAACCATTCAATTAAAAAATCTGTTTTCGCATAAACATTACGTTGGTAAAGCGTGTGCAACATTGCATGCCCTGTACGATCTGCTACTGCACAAGTACGCGCTACTGATTCAGCACCGTATTTTTTAGACATTCCGCCAAATGGACGTTGGAAAATTTTGCCGTTCTCTAAACGATCAAAAGGCATGCCGAAATGCTCTAGCTCATAAATGGCTTCAGCAGCGTTCTTACACATAAACTCGATAGCGTCCTGATCACCTAGATAATCTGAACCTTTAATCGTGTCATACATATGCCAATGCCAATTATCTTCACCCACGTTACCTAGCGAAGCAGCAATCCCACCTTGTGCAGCGACTGTATGAGAACGCGTTGGGAATACTTTTGAAAGTACTGCAACACTTAATCCACTGTCAGCCAATTGCAAAGCAGCACGTAATCCAGCGCCACCACCGCCAATCACAATCGCATCGTATTTCTTAATTTCCATTGCAGCCATGTTATGCCAAGCTCCAAATAATATAAGTCGCCCAAACAACATAAAACGCTAAAGCTGCACCAAATAGCATTTGCAACTTAGCTCGTAGGCTTGTGTTGTGAACGTAATCCATCAAAATTTCTTTAACACCTAACCAAGCGTGGTAAATCAATGCCCATAAAAACAGTAAAGTGAGGGCTCTAAACGCCCAAGGGGTAAACCAAGCTCGCCAAGCGGCTGCACCAGGCGCTGGTGTATCAATAACGAAACGCACCAAAATAATGATGCTGTAAATCAACATGGTAATGGCCGTTGCACGCTGCCACGCCCAGTCACTAAACCCGTGAGCAGGTTTTCTGCGATCTACCATAACCAAACTCCCATCCATAGAGTAAGTAATATACTCACGACTAATACAGCACGACTGGTTGCACGGGCATATTTCAATCGCAAACCATAATGTGCATCTAACGCCAAATGGCGAACGCCCGCACACGCATGATGAGCGTAAGCCCAAGTGACAGATAAACAAATGAGCTTGGCAAGCGGATGATGGAGAACCGCTTGCGCTTGCTCAAAACTAGCATCGCTACTCAAGCTTAGTTGCAACAACCATAGCAACAAAGGAAGTAGCATAAATAGGAATGCACCACTCACTCTGTGCATAATCGACACCAAGGCTGGCATCGGTAATCTAATCGTGAACAAATTCAGATTTTTAGGCCTATTTCTTTTCACAATTTTTTGATTAGGATTCGACATATTATTGTCCTTGCTCAGCTCTCGCAGCATCTGCAACACGACCTGAAACGCGTTCCATTAAACGTGGATCAAAAGGCTTAGGAATAATGTACTCCTTGCCGAAAGAAAGCTCAGTTAATTGATACGCATCCAATACTTCTTGTGGAACAGGCTCACGTGCAATTTCGGCTAGCGCTTCAGCTGCTGCAACTTGCATTGCAGTTGTAATTTGCTTAGCTCTTGCGTCTAAGGCACCGCGGAATAAATAAGGGAAACATAAAGCATTGTTCACTTGATTAGGAAAATCTGAACGACCTGTTGCCATCAAAATATCATCACGAACAGCATGCGCTAAAGCTGGCAAAATTTCCGGATCAGGATTGGCAAGCGCAAAAACAACTGGCTTAGGTGCCATCACTTTTAATAACTCAGGAGCTAAAGCGTTCGCAGCGGACACGCCAATGAATACATCTGCATCTTCCATGGCTTCTGCTAATGAATTCACATCTCGAGCTGTTGCCAAATCGCGATTCATATCATGTAGATCTGCACGGTCTTTTTTCAACACACCAGACTTATCAACCATAACCAAATGCTGAGCACCCATGACCTTCAACAATCGAGCACAAGCACAGCCTGCAGCGCCGGCACCCAAAAACACAATTCGAGCATCTGCTAATTTTTTGCCTTGTAGCGTCAGCGCGTTAATTAAAGCTGCGCCAACAATCACAGCCGTACCATGCTGGTCATCATGAAAAACAGGGATATCCAAGCGCTCACGCAACTCTTTCTCAATACGGAAACAATGCGGAGCTGCAATATCTTCTAAATTAATACCTCCAAATGTTGGGGCAATATTAACAACCGTCTCAATAAAGGCTTCAACACTTGGCGCAGTGACTTCAATATCAAACACATCAATATCAGCAAATCGCTTAAATAAAACTGCCTTACCTTCCATTACTGGCTTGCTTGCCAATGCGCCCATATTTCCTAAGCCCAATACCGCAGTTCCATCGGTAATCACCGCTACCAAATTACCTTTATTGGTGTACTTATAAGCGTTCTCAGGGTCACGATTAATTTCACGAACAGGCTCAGCGACCCCAGGGGTGTAGGCCAAAGACAAATCGGCTTGCGTAGCGCAAGGCTTAGAAGACTCAACCGATAGTTTTCCAGGTTTAGGAAACTGATGGTACTGCAATGCACGTGTTTTTAAATCGCTCATAAGATTTTCTCTTTTTCAGAATACTAATATCGGTTATTCAAGCTCATTGTGGTAATGATATTGATCGGTATGACACAAACCTAAGCGCCACTCCAATGGGCGATCACCGTAGGTATAAGCAACACGTTCAATCTGGAGCACTGGCGCACCTTCCGCCAAATCAAGCGCTTCAGCAGTTTCAGCTTCAGCCGCGACCGCTTTAATCTCTTCATGTGCACCGATCATACGAATGCCATACTCTTGCTCATACATTCTGTAGAGCGCACCTTTGTAATCATCAATTTGTTTTGCAGATAATCCTGAAAACTCAGAAGACGGCACAATAATATGATCCAAAATCAAAGGGCGCCCCCCAATAACTAAAACACGCTTAATTTCGATAACTGCAGCACCCGTTTTTAAATTGAGTTTCTTAGCTACTTTTGCGCTAGCTTTAGTACGAATACATGACAACAACTGATTTTGAGGAACGCCTTTTTGCCCATCTTCACCAGTCAAGCGTAAAAATCTCAACTTCATCATTTCTTCATTGTGCGTCATTACGTAAGTACCCTTACCTTGCCGACGCATCAAAATATTTTCTGACACCAATTCATCTATCGCCTTACGTACCGTTCCCTGGCTCACTTGAAAACGGCCTGCCAACTCCATTTCGCTTGGAATCATTTCACCAGCCTTCCACTCACCATCAATTAAACTTTGCGTAAGCATGCGCTTAATTTGCTCGTAGAGTGGCTGATATAGAAGAACTTGAGATGCGGTTACAGTATTCATGTTGGCAAGTTTACTCTAGAAATTTAATCAAAGTCTATAGTTTTATGTCTTATATAAGATATATATTTTTATTGACATCGGATTTTGCCCTAGCTAGAATCATCTCCACGTAATTGACCTTGTGTGAAATGCATTAAATTAAACGCAAAGATGTCAATCCTATATAGATAAACCGAATCGAGAACCGAATGAACGATTTATTTCGACCCCGCAGATCCATGCTTTATGTGCCAGGATGCAACACGCGCTACATTAATAAAGCGCGCTCGCTGATTGTCGACTCTGTAATTCTCGATTTGGGAAATCCAATCCTGATTGAAGCCAAAGAGGAAGCCCGTAAAAACGTTGTGGCTGCTGTCAAAGAAGGTGGCTTTGGCTCTCGTGAAGTCGTTGTACGTGTAAATGACATCGATTCACCTTGGGGTAAAGACGATATATACGCAGTTGCCAATATCGGGGCTGATGCGATTTTATTTCCTAACATTGAAAGTCGCGAAGATGTATTAACTGTACTGGATATATTAAAGGATGCAGGTAACACAACTATCCCTATCATGGTAATGATAGAGAGCCCTCTTGCAGTTTTACACGCTGAAGAAATTGCAAGCGCGTCGGATCGAATTGCATGTATGGTGATGGCAACTTCTGATTTGCTATCACACTTACGTGGCCGCATTACTTTAGAGCGCTTACCTCTACTAACAAGTCTTTCAATGGTGCAACTTGCAGCACGCGCATACGGACGTTCGATTGTAGATGGCATCAACACCAACCTAAAAGACATGCAATCTTTCGAATACGCCTGCCGTATGGGACGCGATCTAGGTTTGGATGGAAAAACATTAGTTCATCCACTACAACTTGATTACTCGAATGATGCTTACACACCAAAACGTGCAGAAGTTGAGTTAGCTCAAGAAGTCATTACAGAGTTAGCTGCTGCAAACGCAGCAGGACGGGGCACAGTCGTCGTTGAAGGTCGACTCATTGAAAGACATCAAGTTGAAGCGGCAAAACGCCTGCTAAGACTGAGTGAAATGATTCAGAAATTGGAGGCAGAGAGTGCATAAAAGCAACGCTACAAACAAAAGTCCACGCGGGAATTTTTTCGAAGACTTTAAAATTGGGCAAGTGTTTCAGCACGCAACGCCTCGAACAGTATCGGATGGCGATAGTGCACTTTATATCGCCTTAACAGGCGCTCGCCAAGTTCTGCATTCAGCACAACCTGTTGCCCATGCAATGGGCTACCAAAATCGTACAATTGACGACTTGCTCGCATTTCATATCGCACTTGGTAAAACCGTTCCTGACATTTCCATTAATGCGATTGCCAATTTAGGTTATGCACAAGTGCAATTTGTAAGACCTATTTATGCGGGCGATACCATAAGTGCAAAATCAACAGTTGTTGGTCTCAAACAAAACTCAGATGGAAAAAGCGGCATTGTGTATGTGCAATGCGAAGCGCTCAATCAAGATCACCAAGTTGTAATTTCATGGATACGCTGGGTCATGGTTCGTAAAAGTAATCTAGACACGCCAGCACCAGAGACTGTTATTCCGGAACTATCAAAAGTCGTCGATGCAAAACATTTAAATATTCCATCTAACATTGAATACGATGGCTTTGACACAAGCATCACTGGCAGCAGTTTTGTTTGGGATGACTATGAAATTGGCGAAGTCATTAACCACCCTTCCGGGATGACTGTTGATGAAAGCGACCATACATTAGCGACTAAGCTTTATCAGAATCCAGCGCGCTTGCATTTCGATGCTTCAAAATCAACCTACGGCAAACGCTTGGTGTTTGGTGGCCATGTGATGTCTGTATGCAGGGCTCTTTCTTACGAAGGTCTAGAAAACGCACTTTCAATCGCTGCTATTAATGGCGGGGCACATTGCAATCCTACCTTCGGTGGTGACACTCTATATGCGCACTCTGAAGTATTAGATCGCTGGGAAATTCCAGGTCGTACAGATGTTGGTGCTTTGCGTTTACGCTTAATTGGCGTCAAAGAAAAGCCCTTACGCTTTTTATCTGATGCAGCTAGCACCATCAACGGCAAACAAAGCTACAACCCAAATGTAGTGTTGGATTTGGACTATACCGTCCTGATGCCACGCAGATAAACCATACTAAAAATACGCAACTGAATATTGGAAAAAGGAAAAAATCTTGAACACTTTAGTCCACCCTAATGACGCACTTTTCAAAGGTGAAAAAGCCTTTCCAGTGATTCCTAGTTGTGAGCATTTTGCCGGCAGCGAAAAACTCATCTTAAAAGCGCTACAAATACAAGATGAATTAGGTCCGATTTTCGACATCACTTGCGACTGTGAAGATGGTGCGGCGGCTGGTCAAGAACGTGAACACGCAGAAATGATTGTACGCGTTCAACAATCTGAAGCTAATAAACACAAAATGGCAGGTGTACGTATTCACGACTACACTCACCCTGCTTGGCGCCAAGATGTGGATATTTTTGTTGAAGGCATCGGCAATATTGTTGCTTACATCACTATCCCAAAATCAACAAACGCATCACAAGTAAAAGAAATGATCACTTACATTCAAAACAAATGTAAGGAGCATGGTATCAAGCGCGAAATTCCAATTCATATCTTAATTGAAACACATGGCGCTCTACATGAAGTATTCGAGATTGCCGCTTTGCCATGGATCCAAGTTTTAGACTTTGGCTTAATGGACTTTGTGAGCGGTCATCACGGTGCAATTCCAGCTTCCGCGATGCGCAGTCCAGGACAATTTGAACATCGTCTACTCGCTCGCGCAAAATCAGAAGTGGTTGCTGCAGCATTAATGCACGGCATTGTACCGGCGCACAACGTATCGCTTGACCTCAAAAATACCGTAGCGACTAATAGCGACGCTACACGTGCCCGTCAAGAGTTTGGCTTCTTAAGAATGTGGAGTATTTACCCAACACAAATTCAAGCAATTGTTGATGCAATGAAACCTAATCTAGATGAAGTACAAGACGCTGCTGATATTTTAATTGCTGCACAACAAGCAGAATGGGGCCCAATTCAACATGCAGGTGAACTGCATGACAGAGCAACTTACCGCTACTACTGGGAAGTTTTACAAAAAGCAAAAGTGAGCGGCATCAATATTCCTGCCGCTGCTGAACAAGCGTTTTTCGCTTAAACATTAGGATGACAATATGAGTACTCTTACTTCAGCTGGCGCAAGATTCCGCGCTGCACTTGCCGCAGAAAAACCACTGCAAATCATAGGCGCAATTAACGCATACCATGCAAAACTTGCTGAGCAAGTTGGCTACAAAGCTCTTTACCTATCTGGTGGTGGTGTTGCCGCCGGTTCTTTGGGATTGCCTGACTTAGGCATTTCAACTATGGACGACGTCATGACAGATGTGCGCCGCATTACTGATGCTACCGACGTACCTTTACTCGTTGATATTGACACAGGCTTTGGTGGTGCATTCAACATTGCTCGCACAGTTAAATCTATGATCAAAATGGGTGCTGCTGCAGTGCACATTGAAGACCAAGTACAAGCAAAACGTTGTGGCCACCGCCCGAATAAAGCCGTTGTGAGCCAACAAGAAATGGTAGACAGAGTTAAGGCAGCAGTTGATGCAAAAACAGACCCTGATTTCGTCATCATGGCACGTACTGACGCGCTTGCTGTTGAAGGCTTACAGTCTGCGATAGATCGTGCTTGCGCTTGCGTTGAGGCTGGGGCAGACATGATTTTTCCTGAAGCAATGACTGAGCTTAGCATGTATAAACAATTTGCCAACGCAGTAAAAGTGCCTGTTCTAGCCAACATTACTGAGTTCGGCTCAACACCACTATTCACTGTAGAAGAACTAGCAACTGCAGATGTTGGTATGGTGCTTTATCCACTTTCAGCTTTCCGCGCAATGAACCAAGCAGCCCTAAAAGTTTATGAAGCCGTTCGCAAAGAAGGTACTCAAAAGAATGTCGTGCCACTCATGCAAAGCCGCATGGATCTTTACGATTATTTGGGTTATCACGCTTTTGAACAAAAACTCGATGAATTATATAAAAGTTAAGCGATAAAAAATCACCCGTCGCTTTAATGATTTAAACAAAAGTTATATTAAAAATAACGATAGGAAACAGTCATGACAAACAATGCAAATCAAGCACCTGCTGAGCCAAAACGTAAAAAAGGCGTTGCCCTTTCGGGTGTCGTTGCAGGTATTTCAGCGGTCTGTACCGTCGGCCACTCAGGCAATGATTTGCATTATCGCGGCTACGACATTTTAGAACTCGCTAAACACGCTACTTTTGAAGAAGTTGCTTATTTGCTCATTCACGGTGAGTTACCCAACAAAGCAACATTAACTGCCTATCACGCTAAACTTAAAAAACTCCGTGATTTACCAGCTGCACTCAAAACGGTTTTAGAACAAATCCCAGCAGACGCTCATCCAATGGACGTCATGCGCACAGCATGCTCAATGCTCGGCACGCTTGAGCAAGAGGCTGAAGACCATAACATTAATGGCGCAAAAGATATTGCTGACCGCTTAATTGCTTGCTTTGGCTCTATCTTGCTTTATTGGTATCACTTTAGTCATAACAACAAACGCATCGACTGCGTGACTGATGATGACTCTATCGCCGCGCATTTCTTGCACTTATTGCATGGCAAAAAACCATCAGCTTTACATGAAGCCTGTATGAATACTTCATTAGTGCTTTATGCAGAGCACGAATTTAACGCTTCAACATTCACCGCCCGTGTCATTGCAGGCACATTGGCTGACATTTATTCAAGTATCAGTGGTGCCATCGGCGCACTCAGCGGGCCTAAACACGGCGGCGCGAATGAAGTAGCAATGGAAATTATTGCCCGTTACAAAACACCAGATGAAGCTGAAGCTGACATCATGCGTCGCATGGCTGCAAAAGAAATCATTATTGGTTTTGGCCATCCGGTTTACACCATTTCAGACCCTCGCAACGTGGCGATTAAAGAAATCTCACGCAAGCTTTGTGAGGCTGGCAACAACATGAATTTATTTAACATTTCTGATCGCATCGAACAAACTATGTGGCGCGAAAAGAAAATGTTCCCGAACCTCGACTGGTACAGTGCGTCGAGTTATCACATGATGGGGGTTCCTACTGCCATGTTCACCCCCATCTTTGTGATTTCCCGTACTACTGGCTGGGCTGCACACGTCATTGAGCAGCGTATTGACAACAAAATTATTCGACCAAATGCAGAATATAACGGCCCAGAAAACCGTCCATTCTTGCCTATCGAAAACCGCTAATTTACCTATAAAGAAAGTAATAAAATGTCATCTCATATTTCTAATGTACGTCCAGCACCTGACCAAGTTTTAGTCGATATTGCTGATTATGTATTGAACTACAAAATCGAAAGCACTGAAGCTTACGATACTGCTCGCAATTGCTTAATGGACACACTTGGTTGTGGCTTAGAAGCACTTTCATATCCTGCTTGTACAAAACTAATGGGGCCGATTGTTCCTGGCACAGTCGTACCAAATGGTGCAAAAGTGCCTGGCACACAGTTCCAACTTGATCCAATTCAAGCGGCATTTAATATCGGCGCTATGATTCGTTGGTTAGACTTTAACGATACTTGGCTTGCTGCTGAATGGGGTCACCCATCAGATAACTTAGGCGGCATTCTTGCAACTTCTGATTGGATTTCACGTACTCGTGTTGCACAAGGCAAAGCACCTTTAACAGTTAAAGACGTACTCACTGCCATGATTAAAGCGCATGAAATTCAAGGTGTGCTTGCGCTTGAGAACAGCTTCAACCGCGTTGGTTTAGATCACGTCATTTTAGTTAAAGTGGCTTCTACGGCTGTGGTAACAGGCTTACTTGGCGGCACTAAAGATGAAATCATCAATGCCGTTTCTAACGCATGGGTCGACGGTCAAGCGCTACGCACTTATCGTCACGCACCAAATACTGGCTCACGTAAATCATGGGCAGCCGGCGATGCAACTAGCCGCGCAGTGCGTTTAGCTTTAATGGCGATGAAAGGTGAAATGGGCTATCCATCAGCACTTACAGCAAAAACATGGGGCTTCTACGATGTATCATTTAAAGGCCAAGCATTTAAATTCCAACGTCCATACGGCAGCTATGTCATGGAACAAGTGTTGTTCAAAATCTCATTCCCAGCTGAGTTCCATGCTCAGACTGCTGTGGAATGTGCATTAACACTTCACCCACAAATTGGTGAACGTATTAATACACTAGAGAAAATCGATCAAATCGAAAAAATTGTGATCACGACACATGAATCAGCAATTCGTATCATCGACAAAACAGGTCCATTAGCCAATCCTGCTGACCGTGACCACTGTATTCAATACATGAGTGCAATTGGTTTATTAAAAGGCAATTTAACGGCTGCGGATTACGAAGATGATGTAGCAAGCGATCCGCGTGTTGATGCACTTCGTGCAAAAATGCAATGCGTAGAAAAAGCTGAATATACAAAAGACTATCTAGACCCTGAAAAACGTTCTATTGCGAATGCAATCCAAGTGTTCTTCAAAGATGGTACTAAATCAGACAATGTAGCCGTTGAATATCCAATTGGTCATCGTCGTCGTCGTGGCGAAGGCATCCCTGAATTGGTGAAAAAATTCAAAATCAACTTGGCGCGTCGTTTCCCAGCGAAACAACAAGCGGCAATTTTGGCAGTGTGCGAAAACCAAAAAACATTGGAAGCCACACCAGTTCACGAGTTTGTTAATTTATTTGAAATTTAATTATGTTATCTGCTTACCACACCCACATATCTGATCGTTCTGGTTTAGGCTTACCGCCATTGCCATTGAACGCAGAGCAAGTTGCTGCGCT
>ERZ1034363.263-NODE-263-length-37881-cov-3.918554_pt1 | contig 37881 bp, 60 predicted proteins | sample MGYA00520616_ERZ1034363 | MGnify/ENA primary metagenome ERZ1034363 (study PRJEB33736, sample SAMEA104284506) | Azolla filiculoides | biome: Urban; feature: Water surface; material: Ditch water | place: Netherlands | collected 2015-10-28 | depth 0-0.1 m ... | reverse complement strand
ATCGAAACTCGCCTCATACTCAGCTTTAAAAGCAAAAGTACTTAGTGTTATTCTTGCAGCCTCTACTTCTTTAGGATCAATCAGAGGATTGTCTTTAGTAGTAAAGTGCCAAGACTTCCAATCAGGGTCTGTTTCTTCTAGTCCTAGTTGATAAATGTCATACAGCCAGTTTCTTCCTTTTGGGGTAGAGATAAACAACGCTCTTCCTTTTTTGTCTGATAAAGCTGCTCTTAATACTTGTTCCCATGTTTCAGGCTTTATATCCGCCACTTCGTCAAGAACTGCATAAGTCAAACTCACACCTCGAAGTGTATCAGGACGGTCAGAACCACGTACGTATATTTTAGCTCCATTACACAGCGTTATATCCAAATTATTAATATGTGCAGACTGAATAACTTCTCTTCCTAAGTCCATTAATAAATCCCAGATAATCATTCGTGCCATCCCTTGAGTTGGTGCTATGTACATCACAGCAGAACCTTTAGGACACTTCAAGCCTTCAATAAGAAGACTAACAGCAGATAATCTTGATTTACCGCAACGTCGACCAGCTACCACTACTTTGAATCGTGCATCTGATTTAAATACTTCTTGTTGCCAAGGCAGTAATTCTAAATTTAAATTAGCCATTATCGACCTCTACATAATCGATAACATCTACTTCAGTATCTATTGTTTCTACTGCCTCTACTGTAGATGCTCCAATACCGGTAATATTAATTGTTACAGCATTCCTATTACCAGCAGCATTCTTTTCAAACATAGACATTGGTAACATACGATCAATGCACATCTTTAAACAAGCGACTTGGTCCTTATCCTCATCGTCTAATGCTTTTCTTAATACTGTATCAATTACCTTAGTTCCAGTAGTTCCTAGTAGTCTAGCTTTAAACTCCTCAATTCTTCCTTGAGTTCCTACTGGTCTGCCTACTTTCCCTGGTTTCTTCTTTGCCTGTATTTCAGACTTAGGAGGACGACCTCTCCTACGAGGGGCTGTGGGGATGACAATAGGAGACAAATCCTTTACATCTTCAGACATATATCCTTTACCTGCTAACGCAGAGAACAGATTGATACCTTTAGGTATGAAATACTAAGACAAAAAGATACCTATAAGTATAAAAACAAATAGAAATTTAGACATTACTTAGTACTAAGTAGTCTTAAGTAGTATTAAGAAGTTTTGGTTATTGTTGTTTTTTACCTTGTGTCTCTTCGTCTTCTTCTTAGTGCATTTATTATACCATAACTTCTTAGATTTGTCAAGCTTTATTTTTAATTAGTTCCCTTTTAGGTGTACAAATTGTATGTACTTATTGATAACTACATACATTACGTTACATCTTATGAACCCCTCTATAGGGAGGCTATGCGGGTCTAGGGAGACAAGCTTGCACATATTCCGCAGTAGGTCTTTAACTTCCTTTATCATGTAGTCTTCTGTAGCTATCTTCTACTATCATAAGTCATTGATTATATTGAACATATTGTAACTATATAGGCTGCTTAATTATTAGGCAATATTAAGAATTATTAGGTAGTCTAAATTCTCCTTCTCGTGTGCTTAGGAGCTATCTGATTATAATAAATAACTTATACACCCCCTCCCCCGTATCTATTTAGTTAGCTAGGTAGTTATTAGGTAGTTAATTCTGTAGGTATGAGAGTTAGTGAACCACCCTATAGAGCCATATTAAGACACTAGGCAATGAGTCCTATATGTAGTCACTAGGCAATTACTATCTGCTTAAATATTAGGCAATGCCTTAATAGTTGACTAAGCTATAAGGTTATTATCTTAGTAGTTGACATTGTATAAGTAATGTAGTAATGCAATAGGATTGTGCAAGAATACAACACTAGGGAAAGTACCTAGAAAATAATTGTTGACATTGTGTTTTTATATGCTTTATGATTCATACATGGATCAACGGATAAAAAGCACAATATGAACTTAGTAGCATTCAAAAAAGACTTAAAGAACTGCAGTAAAGTTTTCGGTTATGTTAAATATAGTAGAGATGATGGCACAATGATGGAATTAAAGAAAACTGATGTACAATGGATTTTTAAAGACTATCCAGCAGATACTGAAATTAGCTATACTGTAGATTATCTCAATAGAATGTATATCAACGGATAAGGGGCATAATATGTTAAAATTTTTACAAGGTTGTATCTTAGGGGTTTTATGCTTTACAATTCCACTATGTATTTATATTTTATCTACTGGAGGGTTTTAACATGGTTTATATCTTATTTGAAGCTGGAAAAGAAAACGATCCTGTAGGGGTTTACAGTAGTCAATCATATGCAGAATCAGACGCTATAATTTTGAATCTTAAAAACTGGTATATTTTGGCAAGGGGTTACAAGTGATTAAATTATCTAAAACAAGTAAACTAGATGGGATTCTATCCTGGAGCTTACAAGCTATCGATACATGCCCTGGCTCTATTGATACAGTTAATGGCGGACTTGTTCCAGCATGCCAGGGGTGTTACGCTACTACAGGTAACTATAACTATCCTAATGTAAAAGCACCTAGGATAAGCAACAAAGAGGATTGGAATAGATCAGAATGGGTTGATGAGATGATAGTAGCCTTAGACTCTTCTAGATACTTTAGATGGCTTGATAGTGGAGATATTTATAGCGTTGATCTAGCAGAGAAGGTATTTCAAGTAATGAAGGCTACACCTTGGGTAAAACATTGGCTACCTACTAGAATGTATAAGTTTAAAAAGTTCGCTAAAGTACTAGATAAAATGCAAGCTTTACCTAATGTAGTGGTCAGATTCTCAAGCGATAGCGTGACAGGTGAAATTGTTGCAGGTGTTACTACATCTACAATATTTTCAGGTGATGTACCCGAAAACGCTACAGAATGCCAAGCTTATCAGCATGATGGAAAATGCAACGGCTGCAGGGCATGCTACTCTAAAGACGTGCAAGTGATAGCATATAAAGCGCATGGGGTTAAGATGGCTAAAGTTATTAAGATAATGCAAGTGAAAGGCTAATATGTATAGTTTAAGATCTAGTGATGGGGTTATATTGTCGCAAGGGGTTACAATTCCCAAGGCAATATCCCTGCTTAATAAAGCTTTACGGGGTAAGGTATCAGTATTTGATAACGATCAATATTTTTGTGATTACTATATTTAAAGGGGTTTAATATGTTAGTACCATTAACAGAGAAGCAGAAAACACTTATTATTAATAACATTATTAAAGCTTGTAGCGATATAAACAAGCTTAACGGGACGGGCTATAAATTTTTATACTTATCTAGTGGCTTTATAGCTCATTACAATCTACAGGGTTTTAAGGCTAATTATGATCTAGTAGATTGTGGATACAGTTTAGCGGACGATATTTTAGCCAATCGATACTCTAATAAGTATGATAACTTTAAACCAGGGGATAAAGATTACCACTACTATAAGAGTAAAGCAGATGTATATAAACGGATTGTATCTAAGCTTAGTAACAACAATTTAAACACTTGGAATAGTTAAAATGCACGCAAATAAAAATAACTACTTAGAACCTGGATATCTAATGTCATGCAAGGAAATAGCTTCTCATATGGGGATTGTGCAGCAAACTGTAAGCAAGATAGAAGCTAAGATGATTAATAAGATTAGGGTAGGATTACTTAAGCATAACGTAAGCGAAGAGGAATTTTTTTATTATCTTAAACACTTAGGGGAATAGAATGGAATATGTTAAACAATTAGCGGATATTACTTACAGTGACAGAAACAATTGCGCTTTAAATGCAATGGCTATAGTCTTAAATAAGCCCTATTATGAGGTGTATAAGACATTTAAAAAGCATGGTAGGGTAGGAGGTAAGGGAAGCAGCGTTCGCATGATTACAGTGGCTTTAAATGTCTTACAGAAGGGTACACCTGAGAAGGCAATGGAAGATTTTCAGATGCCTACAAAATTAAAACTCTCGCTCTCTAGGTTTGCTAAGATGTATCCTACGGGTAAGTACTATGTAATAAAAAGTAATCATGCCCTTGCACTTATCAATGGGGTATGGTACGATAACCAAGTACCTAATCCAAGGTCATATGTAAAGTATTTTTTTAAGGTAGATTGAAATGGAAAAGAATTATAATTGTAATGGTGAGTGGTTTAGTACCATGAGAGAAGCACTAGCGTATAGTGGTAATTATTTAGAAGTACATGGAATTTATAAAGTAGTATTTACTAAGGCTGAGATGGATTCTATAACAGAAGCAATTGATCATACATTGGAGTGTGGAAAATGAGCAGATATTTAATTTATGTAGATGGTGATTTGGGTAAAATCGGGGATAAACTAGGTGAACTTGTGGATAGCGGAGATGTAGATGAATTTTTTACATTGACTGAAGATGGAGAACCGATTGTATTTGAACCAGGTATGGTAGGTGATCCTGAGTTTTGTAATGGTTTAGCTATTCGCTGCGCTGGTATAACGGAGGAGTAATCATGGGTATGAATATGCACGATAGGTATTATGAACCTGAAGACGATGAAGATTTGGACGAAGAGTTAGATCGTGAAGACGATGAAGATGAAGCAGTAGATGAAGATGAATGGGAACGAGATGACGATTAATTGGTATTGGTTAATAGTAGTTATCTTGTTAGTGTGTGCTTACTTTATAGGAATTAACGAATGAGAGCAGATGAATTTACTTATGGACTAATTGGATTTGTTGTGTTATACTTAGCAATACAAACTTTAATGGCTTACTTTGGAGGTTATCTGTAATGACAAAACTGTATAAGATTCACGATGAGATAGGTGTTATTAGAATATTTAGTAATAAGCAAGAGGCTGAACGATTTGCAGATATCGACAGATCGTTTAGAATAGAGACAGTTAAGCTATTTAGAAGTAAGAACGCAGACAATAAGTTCAATTGGGCATATAAAATTTTAGGTCAGGGGATTGTATGAGTGCTTTACAAGAGAAAGAAGTTATGGTAAAATTTAAGGTAGCTAGTTATGATATCAATGACATTGACTTTATTGAACTTCATAATTCAATTATGTTACATGCAACAGAACACCTAAGTATGTTTGCAGTAGTAGGTGGGTTTACATTGTTAGTTACAGATAAGAAAGTAAAATCATGAGATGCTATTGTTGTGATAAAATATTAAGTGACTTTGAATCTACTCGCAAGAGTGTTGTTAGCGGAGACTACCTGGATATGTGTAATAAGTGTTATGCTACAATCAAAGATGATTTGGTGTCAGAAGAACGCTATGATTTATATGATGGTGATGAGACGGAAACAACAGAAGACTACGAACAAGAAAATTATGATTGACATGTCTCTTAAAGTAGTGTATACTTTTACTATGTAGTATACTAAGTAGTCTTAAGTAGTCTTAAGTAGTTTTAAGTTGTTATTATATATTTATGTTTTCTATATAGGAACTAAGAAGATGAGTTGCATTGATTACAATTACGATTTGGAACAAGCACACTATCATTTCACTTTGTCAGAACTTGTGCATTACATTCAGATGTTTGGAATAGATAAGGTTATGGTTGATGTCTATGATATGCTAGCCAATGAATGCAATACAAAGGTAAGCCAGTTGGAGATGTCATATGAACAATGAACCAGTAGCGTATGGAATGTTTAAAGATGATGAATTTTACGATGCCATTCATCCAAAACAATACACGGAACATATTGGAAGCTACACAATTCCACTCTATACCCATCCAGTAAAAGAACTAACGATGGTGCTTGACGGCAATCGTGTTTACCCAACAGTAAAAGAACTAACAGATGAGGAAATAAAAGAATTATCTGAGCAACATTTAGATATGGATTGGCAGATGGGTGTAATTGAATTTGCTAGAGCAATACTAAGAAAGGCACAAGAGAAATGAAGACTAATGACTCCAAGTTTCTTAAGCATATTGCTTGTGAAAAGTGTGGATCTAGTGACGGAGCAGCTTTGTTTGATGATGGGCATACCTTTTGTTATGTTTGTCATGCTTACGAGAAAGCCCCTAGAGCAACGATAGATGACTTGGAATGGCTAGGTATCACCTCCTTTAAACAAACGCAACAGGAAGGGTTTAAACCAGTGCTAGAAGTATTTAAGAACACAGAAGCAGTACATGTTGTAGAGCGTGGTATATCTTCAGCCACTATGCACCATTATGGGGCAGGATCTGATGGTAAGAATTACTACTTCCCTTATTGTGATTCAGAGGGTAAGGTAATTGCAGCTAAGATTCGCAGCGTTGAGGAGAAGTCCTTCAGTATTCAGGGTGATTGGAAACATGCTACCTTGTTTGGACAGAATAAGTTTACTCCAGGTGGTAGGGCTATCACGATTACTGAGGGTGAGTTTGATGCACTAGCTGCTTATCAGTTAACTGGATCACGATTTCCAGTGGTGTCTGTCCGTAACGGAGCGCAAGCAGCATTGAAGGATTGTCGTGCAAGCTTTGAGTATCTCGATAGCTTTGAGCGTATCACTATCTGCTTTGATAATGATGAGCCAGGCAAGGCAGCAGCAAACCAAGTAGCAGAGTTGTTTGGCAGTAAGGCACACATCTTCAAGCCTAAGAAGGATGGACTAAAGGATGCGTGTGATTACCTTGCTAAGGGATTGAACAAGGAGTTTGTTGATACATGGTGGGATGCAGAGAAGTATGTACCTGATGGTATTGTCTCAGGTTCTAGCTTGTGGGAGGTAGTAAACCAGCCAGTAGAGAAAGCGGATGTGATGTACCCATATGATGGATTGAATGATCTGACATACGGAATCCGTAGTGGAGAATTAGTAACAGTAACTGCAGGTTCAGGACTAGGTAAGTCACAGTTCTTGCGTGAGATTGTGTGGCAGATTCTATCTAAGACAGAGGATAACATTGGTCTGATGTTCCTAGAAGAATCAGTTAAGAAAACTGCTAAGAGTTTGATGGCACTTGCTGCTAATAAACCATTGCACTTACCTGATTGTGAGGCAACAGATGAAGAATTATTGGACGCATTTAATCGTACTCTTGGTACTGACAGACTGTATCTTTTTGATCACTTCGGCAGTACTTCTGTTGACAACATTATTAATCGAGTGCGCTTCATGGCTCGTGGACTTAACTGTAAGTATGTATTCGTGGATCACGTAAGTATTATTGTGTCAGCCCAGGAGTCAGGTGATGAACGCAAGGCATTAGATGAGATCATGACTAAGCTTCGCATGATGGTTCAGGAAACAGGCATTGCATTATTTGTTGTATCACATCTCAAGCGACCTAGTGATAAAGGTCATGAAGAGGGTGCTGCTACATCGTTAGCTCAGTTGCGTGGCTCAGGTTCTATTGCTCAGTTATCTGACATGGTGATTGGACTAGAGCGTAACGGACAGGCTGATGATCCAGCAGAGCGTAATACTACCTATGTCAGGGTACTGAAGAATCGTTTCAGTGGATTGACAGGGTTAGCATGTAGGTTGTTGTATCGTAGGGATAGCGGACGTATGAATGAATTACCACCAGAGGAAAATAACTTATGAAAAAGATTTTAATTGCAGTAACCCTATTTGTATGCTATAATATTAGTATGGCTTGCACCACTACCACAGTAATGACAGGAGGAAAAGTAGTTACATGTACAATATGTCCAAACTCAACAGTCTGCATCTAATATTCATGAAGTGGTTTGGGACTTCGTTATGTTTGGTAGGTATCGCTTTGACTAGCTTTAATATCTACCCAGCTAACATCTTCTTCGGCATGATTGGATCAGGAATATGGACACTCGCAGGGGTGTTACAGAATGATGCACCACTAGTATTAGTAGAAGCAGTAGCTACAGTGATATACCTGTTTGGTATTATCTTATATATTATTAACGCACTTACAACATGGGGAGTTTTATAATGGGTTTAATGCAACTACCTAAAGTTATCTCGGCAATTAATGAGTTAGCTTTAAAGGTTCAGAAACTAGAAATACAAGTACAGACATTACTAAATGATAAACACAATCAAGAATCTAAACCTAAGCCTGTTAAAAAGACTGATTAGTTTTGTTGCAGTGTTTGCTCTTGGGTGGTGGTGTAAAGGAATCTACATTGATATTCAAGAGTTAACCTGTGCAGACTACAGTACTAAGCATACAATATGGAGAGGCTTCTCAGCTACAAAGTACGGACAAGTTCGTTGCTTTTGGGTAGAGAGTGCTTATCCCTGGCGAACAAGACAAGGAGTGGCAGAGTAATGGTATGGAAATGTCCTCCGTTGAATTTATTTAATTGGAGTAACTTATGGAAGTGGAAAGAATCTATGAGACCTGATGGCAATGGAAAAGGTGACAAGCCTCGTCCTAAGAGTGTACCACTAGAGCAGTTTGATAATAACTGGGATTCAATCTTTAAGAAGAAAGAGAAAGATGAAAGTAGTACTGGACATAGAGACGAACAGCCAGCACAACAAGATATGGTTGGCGGTAACTAGAGACATCGAGACAGGAGCAGTCGTATCATGGAAGGAAGCAAGCGGATTACAAAAGTATTTGGACAGTTGCGATTTGATTATCATGCACAACGGAATATGCTTCGATGCCCCAGTACTGAGAGAGACTTGGAAAGTTACGATGAAGTCGAGCCAAGTGTGCGATACGCTCGTGTTAAGCAGACTCCTAAGCCCAAGTCTAGAGGGCGGTCATAGTCTTGCAGCATGGGGGCAACGACTAGGTTTTCCTAAAGATGACTTTAGTGATTGGGATGGTGGCTTAACTCCAGAGATGGAGAAGTATTGTATCCAAGATACTCTAGTAACAGAGAAGTTATATAAACATTTAGTTTCAGAATTGAAACATCAGAAGTTTGACCAAAGGAGTATTGATCTTGAACACAAAGTCCAAGCGATTATCGCAAAGCAAGAACGTAACGGTTTTAAGTTGGATGAAAGGAAAGCTACAGTCCTTCTATCAGAACTTACAAGTAAGCTTGCTGCTATTGAAGTTGAGATGCAGAGTATTTTCCCAGCAAAAACAATTGAAAGAGTCTCAGAGAAAACAGGTAAGCCCCTCAAAGCCAAAGTCGAAGTCTTCAATCCAGGCAGTCGCAAGCAAATCGGAGAAAGGCTCATCGAGAAAGGCTGGAAACCAGACAGGTTCACAGAAACGGGTCAGCCAATCGTCGACGAAGGGACGCTCGAAGGTTTAAATATACCTGAAACCAAAGCGATCAATGAGTATCTAATGCTCCAGAAGAGAGTAGCTCAAATAGAATCGTGGCTTAAGGCATTAGGTAGTGATGGTCGTGTACATGGTAAGGTGATTACAAATGGTGCAGTCACAGGACGAATGACTCACATGTCTCCTAACATGGCACAAGTACCTAACAGTGGCAGCCCCTATGGTGAAGACTGCAGGGATTTATGGACAGTAGAGAAAGGATATAAGTTAGTTGGTATTGATGCTTCAGGATTGGAGTTGAGAATGCTAGCTCACTATATGCAAGATGATGCGTATACAAATGAAGTCGTATCAGGTGACATCCACACTGCAAACCAAAAGGCTGCTGGGCTTGAGACAAGGAATCAAGCGAAGACCTTTATATATGCATTCCTCTATGGCGCAGGAGATGCCAAGATCGGGAAGGTTGTTGGTGCTGGAGCGAAAGAAGGACAACAGCTTAAGGCTCGTTTTCTTCAGAACACTCCCTCGCTTAAGACGCTTCGAGAAAAAGTTGGTCGAATCTCTCAGACTTCGGGAACACTTCCAGGTCTTGACGGACGTAGGTTACAGGTTAGATCGGAGCATGCAGCACTCAACACTCTACTCCAAAGTGCGGGTGCGATTGTTATGAAGGAAGCATTAGTTATCTTGAATGATAATCTTAGACGTGCAAAGATTGATTACAAGTTTGTAGCTAATGTGCATGACGAATGGCAGATTGAAGTAGAAGAAGGCAGAGCAGATGAAGTAGGTAAGATAGGTGCTAAAGCTATTGAGTTAGCTGGTGTCTCCCTTAACATGCGTTGTCCTCTTGCTGGTGAATACAAAGTAGGTAACTCATGGAAGGAAACACACTGATGGAAATCTTACAGGATGCAGTACTAGAGATGTTACGCAGTGGTCACAGTGTTACGTCTGTGAAAGAGAAGTTGATGACAGTAGTAAATGAATTACAATCAATGGAGATATATCTTAAGGCAATCAAGGAAGCAGGAATGCGACCATGAAGATACCTGAAGGAGTAGAGCCAATGATTATTCTTGGTAATGATAATGATTACTTGACTGTATATACATATCTTACCAATGCAGAAGCGTTGGAGTTGTTGAAAAGATCTATCGAAGTCCTTGAATATGAAGACAATTTAGATAGTGAAAGTAGTGGACAGTTGCATTAAATCGTGGTATAATATATGTTGTAATTTTAATAGGAGAAATACATGGATATGAGCAAACCTTTACCGATTCAAGCTGACATTTTCTGGGCTGCTTTGGATGAACCAAACAAGCTATCAGGTAAGTATCAAGTAGACTTGAGCAATCTAAGTAAGGAAGCTGTTCGTGAACTTGAAGCACAAGGAATCAATGTTAAGAATGATCCTAAGAAACCTGACCAAGGATTCTTTGTAACTGCTAAGAGTAAGTTGTACCCTATCACTGCAGTAGACGAGAACGGTAACTTTATTAAAGCTAAGGTTGCTAACGGATCTAAAGCAGTAGCTTTGATTAAACCTTACAAGTATAACTTCCAGGGTAAAGCTGGAGTTGGTGTTGGTGTATCAAAGTTAATCATTAAGCAGTTGATTGAGTACAAACCAGAAGGTGTTAACCTTGCTGACTTGGAAGAAGAAGCTCTGTAATGATAGTAAAACTTTGCCCATCTTGTAATGAAGATAAAGAGTTTACACTACGCTCTACTACTTGTAAGAGTTGTGCAAACAAAAGATCTAAAGAACATTATGCCAAAGTTAAAGGAGATCCTGAATTACAAGCAAAGCGTCGACAGAAAATTAATACACAAAATAGAGCAAGAAAACAACAAGCCATTCAGTATTTAGGAGGATGTTGTGTTGATTGCAAAGGAACTTTCCACGATAGTGTATATGATTTTCATCACGTTGACGTAGCTTCTAAGGAAGGAAATCCTTCTAAGTTTATAGCAGGGAGTTGGGATAAAGCAAAAGAAGAACTAGATAAGTGTGTTCTTCTTTGCTCCAACTGTCATCGATTACGACACTTTGGAATATATGAATTATGATGAAGGCATTAATCGATGGCGACATTTTAGTATATCGCATTGGTTTCTCCTCTGAAAATGAGAAGGAATCAATTGCGATTGCTAGATGTAGCGAGTTCTTAGAAGACCTATTGCTCTTCAATGGATTTGATTCCTATCAAGGATACCTAACTGGTAAGCGTAACTTCAGGAATGAGATAGCAATTACTGCACCTTACAAAGGGAACAGGAAAGCTGCTAAGCCACAGCATTATGAAGTGTTACGACAGTACATGCGTAGTGCTTGGGATTTTAAACTGATTGAAGACCAGGAAGCAGACGATGCTATTGGTATTGCTGCTTATGAATCACAAGTAGGTGAGTATTGTATTTGTTCTATCGATAAAGATTTAGATATGCTCCGAGGAGACCACTTCAACTTTGTTAAGAACGAACACTACTTTATTACTGAAGAAGAAGGTATTAAGAACTTTTATAAACAGATACTAATGGGAGACCGAGTTGACAATATCATCGGTATCAAAGGCATTGGAGCAGTTAAAGCGGAAAGGCTACTTAAAGAATGCAAAAACGAAAAGGAAATGTATCTTACTGTCTTGGAAGCTTACAAGGGAGACGAGAACCGAGTGCTGGAAAACGGAAGACTCCTTTGGATACGAAGGCAGTCCAACGAGATGTGGACACCACCAAGCTAGTAGTTATTCACTGGGTTGATGCAGTATCAGATGGAGGGTGGGAAGAGCATGAGAAGCCTGATATCCATCAAGTAGTAACTGCTGGGTATATTGTCTCAGAAACTAATGATGCTATTTGTATTGCTTCTACTGTGTCAGGTACTTTTACTAATGCTAGGATGCATATTCCTAAAGCATGGATTAAATCTAGAAAGGTAGTTAAACTTGAAACCGCAAAGCGCAAAAGCAAAGGGAAGAAAGTTACAGCAGTGGGTGAGGGATCAATTACTCTTACGATTCCCAACACTAACTCTTGATGATGTACGCTCTACAAGCATGGGTGCAGGTGGGGAAGATGTTCAACTCTCTACTGCAGCTCGTGAGTTATTCACTTACACAGTTGAATGCAAGAACAGAAAAGCAATCGCAGTGTATAAGGACTACGAACAAGCAAAGACTCATGGACTGATTGAACCTTTAGTTATTCTGAAACAGAATCTAAGCAAGCCTCTAGCTCTTGTAGATGCTCAGCACTTCTTAGATTTAGTACAGAGGATTAAAGACTTACAGCATCAAATAGATGTTTTACTCTTAGTGAAAGGTAAAAAATAATGGCTACAAAGAAAGTAACTATTCGTGAATGGAAAACAGTTGGAGGTCAAGAGAACTTTACTGTCTTAGGATTAGGCGACGATAATAAAGTCTATTATTGGAAAGACAAACAGTGGAATGAACTCTAATGCCAAGTCACCTTATCATCCCTGATGTACAAGTAAAACCAGGACATGATTATACCTTCCTTAAAGCGATTGGAAACTACATTGTCAAGAAGCGTCCTGATGTTATTGTTAATATTGGCGACTTTGCGGACATGCCAAGCCTATCGAGCTACGATAAAGGAAAGAAATCGTTTGAAGGTAGACGATATAAGCATGACGTACAAGCCGTACATACAGCAATGGACATCCTCCTTAAACCCTTACGTGCGCTGCAAGAAAGGCAACGACGTAACAAGGAGAAGGTGTACAAGCCTCGTATGATATTAACCTTGGGTAACCATGAGCATAGGATTGATCGTGCAATAGACAACGATTCAATGCTTGATGGCACTATCTCTGTGGAGGATTTAAAGTATGCTGAAGCTGGTTGGGAGGTTATACCGTTTGAGCAGCCTGTCATTGTTGATGGTGTTCTATATGCCCATTACGTTACTGCAGGAGCACTTGGTCGTCCTGTTGGATCAGCCTCAGCGATTATCTCCAAGAAACACCAGTCGTGCGTTGTGGGTCATCAGCAAGGCAGACAAGTTGCTTACGCTATTAGAGCAGATGGCAAAACACTTACGGCTATTATAGCTGGTAGTTGCTATGAGCATGATGAGGATTACATGGGTGCTCAAGGTAACCACTACTGGAGAGGTATCGTAGTGTTGCATGAAGTACAGGATGGTTGTTTCGATGAGATGTTTGTGTCTCTTAAATTCTTAAAGGATAAGTATCTATGAGTGAGTTCGATTGGAGTTCTAGAGATTTTCCAGGAGCAATGCCAGCACACTTTGGATATGAGTTATGCGGAGAACCTAAGTTTACTTTAGAAGATTATTTTAAGAAGTTGCAGGACACACCGATGGCAGATGACAGAGACATGGTTAACTCACCTTCACATTACACACAAGGGAGTATAGAATGTATCGATGCTATTGCACAGGTGGTGAAAGATTTAGATGGAATGGAAGCTATGTGTACTGGCAACGCTATCAAGTATCTGTGGCGATGGAAGCACAAGAACGGAGTTGAAGATCTGAAGAAAGCACAGTGGTATTTGCAACGAATGATTGACAACTACAAAGAATCATGGTAAAATATATGTTATTAAAACAGTTAAAGGAGATTGCAATGATAGGCACTGAAAAGAAAGTAAAAGATAAAGTTAGTTTTAATAAGTTCTTCCCTACGGATAATGCATTTGTTAATGTAGATGGTGCATTTAAAGATGCAAAAGATTGGTGGGTTGATCTTACAATTCAAACAGGATTAAAAGATGTTACTCAGTTCTGGGTATCAGATTATAAACCACAAGAATCAATTAAACAATTGAAGACAATGATTGAAGCTGCTGAGAAAGCTATTGCATTTGCTGAGAAATGTATGTCTACTACTCCAGCTAAAGTAACAGTAAAACAGAAGAAGAAATAAACCGTGATTACTCTTACACTGCCAGAGTTAAAAGAACGGTTGAAGAGTTTAGATGAAGTGATTCTTCTGGAGCTGCTTGATGTGGCTTCAGAAGATTTAGTTGAGACCTTCGGTGACATCATAGAAAATAATTATAACAGACTTCTTAAGGAAGTAGATTGGACGGAAGAAGAATGACAGCATACAACACACCCTTTAGTACAGTAGGGTACATTACTTATAAGCGTACATATGCACGACGCTTAGATGAAACAAACCCACAGAGTGCAACAGAAGAGTTTCCTGATACAGTAGAACGTGTAATCAATGCTGCTAATAGTCAGCTTGGTTGTAACTTCGATGCGTTAGAACAAGAACGTCTTCGTAAGTATTTGATGGAGCTTAAAGGTACAGTAGCTGGTCGATTCCTATGGCAGATGGGAACTGAAACAGTAGGTAAGTTAGGCTTAGCTAGTTTACAGAACTGTGCATTCACAGTAATCAATGACCCAGTACGTCCGTTCACCTGGGCAATGGATATGTTGATGTTAGGTTCTGGTGTTGGATATAATATTCAAAGGAAGAATGTTGATAAGTTACCTGAAGTTAATGCTGATTTTGCCAGACCTACTCGTGTTGATTCCAATGACGCTGACTTCATTGTGCCTGACTCTCGTGAAGGGTGGGTTCAGTTACTTGGTAAAACACTCAAAGCTGCTTTCTTATCTGACAAGAAAAATACATTTACTTATTCTACTGTCCTCGTACGGGGCAAAGGCTCTACGATCAAGGGGTTTGGTGGCACTGCCTCTGGTCCTGAAGACTTATGTTGGGGGATTGAAAAGATATCTGAAGTATTAGAGAAGCGAGCAGGTAAGAAGCTACGTCCAATTGATTGTTTAGATGTGATGAACATCATTGGTGCTGTAGTTGTGGCAGGTAACGTGCGTAGATCAGCACAAATTGCAATTGGAGATCCAGATGATGTTGAATACTTATTGGCAAAGCGTTGGGACATGGGTAACATCCCAAGTTGGAGAGCTATGTCTAATAATTCTGTTGTGTGTAATGACTTTAAGGATCTCCATGAGTATTTCTGGGATGGTTATGAAGGTAAAGGTGAGCCCTACGGTCTTATCAATCTTCGACTTTCTAGAAAAGTTGGTCGTCTTGGTGATACTAATTATCCTGATCCAGATGTAGAAGGATATAACCCTTGTGCTGAGCAATCACTTGCTGCGTATGAGACCTGCTGTTTGGCTGAGTTATATCTGCCTAACATCACAAGTAAAGAGGAGTTGTTAGATGTTTCTAAGCTTTTGTATCGTATTAATAAGCATAGTCTTGCTTTACCTTGTCACTTGTCAGAAACTGAGCACATCGTACATAAGAATATGCGGATGGGTATTGGTGTTACTGGAGTACTACAAGCTACTGACGAACAACGTAGTTGGTTAGAAGAGACATATGTTAAGTTGCGTGAGTTTGATAAGACTTACTCTGCTGCTCATGGTTATCCTGAGTCTATTAAGTTGACTACAGTTAAACCATCAGGAACATTGTCCTTGTTACCAGGGGTTACATCAGGTTGTCATCCTGCTTATAGTCACTATATGATTCGTCGTATTAGGATTTCTGCAGATCATAGCTTGGTTGATGTATGTCGTGAGCATGGTTATCCAGTTGAGTATCAGCGTAACTTCGATGGTTCAGAAGACCACAGTACTGTAGTAGTTTCATTCCCATTCTGTTATCCAGAGGGAACTAAGATTGCTGCTGAGATGACTGCGATTGATCAGTTAGAAGTTGTGAAGTGGTTGCAAGAAGTATGGTCAGACAACAGTGTTTCCTGCACAGTGTATTATCGTAAGGAAGAACTGCCTGAGATTAAGAAGTATCTTGCTAAGAATTACAAGAACAATCATAAGTCCTTGTCATTCCTGCTACACAATGAGCATGGCTTCCATCAAGCACCACTGGAAGAGATTACTAAAGAAGCATACGATGCGTTGGTTGCCAGCACTAAGCTGATTACCAAGGTTGAAGATGCTACGTTTGATGGTGGTGATGAGTGTGCATCTGGTGCATGCCCAATTAAATAAGGAGCAGAGATGCTAATTGAATTAAGTTTTCTTACTGGGTTTATGGTGGGTTTTGAATGGGTATCAGACTTTGAAGATGCCCACCATGTAGTACTTGATTTAGGGATTGCTAGGTTGTTGCTGACATTCCCTAAAGATGGAGACTTTGAAGTCTAAGTAATAGTAATTGTTATCGGATCAGTAGTGCTCTCCAATAATGGAAGCAGTTGAGCAAAAGCCACTGCAGAGCTACTGATCCACCCTGATTTACCATCCCATCCAGCACCTACTAGAATACAGCCTTCAGTATCTTTAGCAGAATTTCCTGTATGGATACGGACTCCACTAAAACCAGGGACATTACCAAGCAAAGGTAACCTAGTTTTAAAACGATTAGACATAGTGATTGTAACAGGGTAAGTACCTGTAGGAATCGCTGTCTTAGACATGACTTTCCATTGTTCAACTGGAACTCCTACCTCTTCTCTTACTTTATCTTCTAAGGTATAGCAGACAAACTTCCCATCTACTAGTAGTTTACCTATCGTGTAGTCTTCACCTAGTTTAACTCTCTGTAATTCTAGCTTCATTTAGATGCTACTCCTTCTTTCTTTTCCCAGCTACGCATACCAGCTAATCCAAGCAATCCTAATAGGATCTGTAATGTAAGGCTAGTATCAATCTCAGGGAACTCTCCCTTGTAGTCGAACATAACCATAGCTATAAACCTCACCAGAGGCTCGAAGAGAGCAGCATAAAGGAAAGCAATACCACAGCCCCATCCAATGAATGGTCTCCATCCTGACACGAATAGGTTCGAATTAGAGGCTTCAATCTTATTGATCTCTAACTGACCTGTCATCACAGCTAAGTCACCAGACTGCTGCATCTTCAACAACTCTAGCTTAGCTTCAGCAGCTTTGCTAGGGTCAGGGAAGAAATGGTCTATTAGCTTATTGCCAATACCTAGAGCTATGGTTATCGGATCGATGGTGACTTCTCCTTCTTAGTACGCTCAGTACGTTGCTTCTCAAACTCTTCGATGTCCTGATAGAATCTATCCAAAGCTTGTACTGCAGCTTCAGTTTCTCTAGACTTCTCAGCTATCTGAGCTTGCTTCATACGTGCCTTGATGCCAGCAATATCTTTCTTCATGGTCTCTACTTGACGTAGCTCTGTCTGATTCATATCAATATCAAATAGACGGATACCAGTAAGGTATTGATTTAGACGCTGCTCTTCAGGCAGGTCTGTTCTGCTCTCACGTGGAGTACCTAAACCAAAGAAGCTATTAGTTGTTGAAACTTCTTTAGTAATAGGGTCTACCATACGTGAACCAAAGATAGTACCTGGGTTAGCTCTATCCAATTCATTTAACATGATAAGATTAGAAGCTAACTTAGCTAAATGCACAGGCATCTTCACACCTAAGAAGTCAGCAGTCTGTCCTTCAAATTCTTGGATAGTCTTCTTACGGAAGAAGTCATAGTTAGCTAGGTATTCAAGAGGAGCTTTAATGAATGGAGATACACCACCCATAACAGTAGACATAGCCTCTCCAAGTTTACCCTTCTGGATACCTTGAGGAGCTGTCTCAGTATTCATGAACTTAGTAATGCCACTGATGTCCATTGTAGGGATAAGACCTTGCAAAGGAATAGCAGTAACTGTACCAGCTTCTTGATTAGAACCTACATACAGAGGAGCTTGCTCACGAATATACTGAGGCACTTGAGCTAAGTCAGGTTGTTCTACTTGGTTAGCTTGTTGGATATTATTAGCAGCTAGGTTGATCTTGTTAATCTTGTCTGGCTGAGTAGCGAGAGCTTCCAACTGCAAAGGAATATTCTTACGTGACCAAGTATAGAAAGGAAGGATACGCTTAGCTACGTTCTTCTCAAATGGAGACACATCGCCGTAGTCGAACAAGTATTTACGTACATGCTCAGCAGCTTTGTCTAGTGAAGCACCTTTGTTTAACTGATCAATGTACAAAGCAATACGTGCGTTATCTTCAATGGTAGCACCCATCTTAAATCCACCCTGTAGGATAGGATTCTTAGTGGACAATGTTACTGGATTCTTAGATGCACCTTGTAATGACTCTTCTAAGCGACGTGTAATGTCTCCACCGTACTGACCTTCACCAAAGATTCCACGTTTAACCATAGCATCGTAGAGATCTTTAGTAGGGTATCCAGCAATCTTACCTTCTAGATTACCTTTAGCAATCTTAACTTGGAATGCAGCAGCATCGCCGTATGGCTTAGGAGAAGTTACTCCACCTAAGTAGTTATTCCATAAGTTACCAATGGTATTCTTAGCATGGTAGGCTGGACGAGCACCAAGAGACCACATCTTCCACCAGTTTTGAGCACCGTCATACACCTTCAAGAAAGCATTCACTTCCTCTTGGTTTGAGATAGCTTTGTATGAACGATTTAATTGCTTAGCAATAGAAGGTTCAAACTTAACATTAGGTACTTCAGGAATTGTGACATAGTTCTTAGGAGCAGACTTAGCATCAATACCGAACTGAGCAGCGTCATCTAAAAACTTACGACCAGCAATAGCCTGAGCAGCATTGAAGTCAGCTACACTGAGAGCAATAGCAGGATCGTCTTGGAAGAATTTGTTAGTACCGTAGATATTCTTAGCGTTGATCTCAGCTACAGTACCTTCTAACTCACGAGCAAGTGCTTGAGGATTACTAGCTGAAGGACGAGAGCCAGTAACTTTACTCTTGATAGCTGCTAAATTGAGCATGTCATCAGCTTCTTTAGTAGCAATGTGTGGCATGTAGGTTTCACCTAAGTCACCTACTTCAATACCTGCTGCACGTTGAGCTTCTAAACGAGTACGATTCTGTTCTACAATCTTCTTCTCTAGTTCACCAATAGCGTCATCACTTAGGTTAGCAGTCTCAATGTCTTGAAATATCTTAGCTTTAAGTTCATTAGCTGGGACACCAGACTGCTTAGATAAAGCCTTAATCTGATTGTCTAAAGCCTTAGCATTACCTACACTCTCAACTCTGGCTTTATCTTTAAGATAACGATAGTCATTGTAAAGCTTTTTAGCTTTATCTGAATCACCTACAGTTACATTGAAGGCACGAAAGAGTTCATTGTCAGCAAGACGTGAAGAAATACCTATAGAATCAGCACCAGTAGAAGCTACTTCTTTAACAGTCTTAAACATAGGACCAACTACTTCAGCTTTCAAGGGGTCTAATACTACATCTCCCATGAAACCAAGAAGCATAGACTTAACTGGATTAGCTTTACGGAAGTCATCAGGTAGTGCCTCTTGGAAAGAAGCTTTCTCTTCACCCTTAAGACCCTTGATACCAGCTTGTTGTGCCTTAGCTAGGTTCTCAGTAGACAATATCTCCCACAAAGGGGCACCTGTCTTAGCTGCTTCAGTCTGACCTAGTGCTTTGCCATAGGTGGTTACTGCTTGGAACGGACGTTGAAGTACATCGATAGCATCGAGTAAAAAGTTACCAGTAGAACGACCAGCTTTCTGTACAACTTCAGGAGCTGCTTCCCAGCCAGCTTGTGCTACATCAGCAATCTTACCAGCAATATCTTTAACAGGCTGAGGAATAGCTTCTCCAACAGCCTTCATACCTGCAGCATTTACAGACTCAGTTGTAACAGCAGGAGCAGTCTCCCATCCACCAGAACTACTTGGTGCGGTTTCCCAATCAGCCATGTAACTCCTTATTTAGCTTTGCGTTGCACTTGACCGTTTACAATACGGTATTCATATTTAGTAGGATCATAAGAACCAAAAGATGCAGCAGCTTGTTGACCGATATCTGCACCTTGTTTAGGATTAGCAGGGGCTGCACCACCAGGAGGGGTGATCTGTTCATTAGCTTTACCTTGCCAAGGCTGACGCAATGCAATACGCTGTGCGTTAACTAGCTCAGTGTTAGCTAGGTTGATACCTTTGAGTGGTACATTAGGATCAAGCTTATTAGCATTGAACAAAGCAATAGCTGATTCACGTTCTTGATTCCAGCGATTACCTGCTTCAAACTTATCACTAGCAATCTTAGAAACTTCTCTATTGTTACGAGCAATAGTAGACTCGATAGACTTCATAGTAAGCAAACGACTTTCTTCTTGCTGTACTTCTTTACGTCCTTCTTTGTCTGCAATCTGTTGAAGAGCTACATAACGACCATAATCAGAATCTTTAGTCAGTTCATACTTCTTAGCAAATTCTTTGATCTCATCTAAAGTTTTAGGGATAGGAGTATCTTGTTCATTCCATCCCCTTTTAGTGGCTTTCTGTAGTAAAGACTCAGCTAAAGGTTGTTGAAATGTAGTGACTAATTCTGGATTATCTTTAACTGCTTTAACAGAATCAGACCAAACAGTAGTCTCCGCTTTCTTAGTTTCTAAATACTTTTGAAGAGCTACTTCTTTACTATCTGTGTATTCTGCAGGTAGTGCATCAGCAACAGCTCTGTAGTAATCAGAAGTTCCTTGAGTGTATTGCTCACTTGCTTTAGTAATAGCATCATTAATTGATTTTGCTTTAGAATCTAATGGTGATTCAAAAGCTCCAAACATAGCACCACCAAGCTGACCTAACGCAATACCCATCTTTTCATAAGGAGAACCAGCATTAGCATACATACTCTGCCACTGCTTCTGTTCTTGTGCTCTTAGTTCCACTGGGTCGTAACCCAACAAACCTTTTTGAAATTGTCCAATAGCCATTTTATTTTTCCTTATTTACGCATTGCGATGCCCATGCCGATATTACCAGCAGCGCCCATTAAACCGCCCCAGAATCCAGCATTAGCAGCGTTAGCAGCTTGAGTAGAAGCATACTGAGTCTGAGCAGCAGATTGTAATCCTTGACTATAGATGTTTGCACCTGCAGTCTGACCTGGAGTCATGGCTTGACCAAGTTGAATACCAAGTTGATACGGCATCTGAGCCATCTGCTCAACAGTACCAGAAGTACCGAGCATTGTTTGTAATGGAGAGTATGCAGTAGAACCAACACCAGCTTGTGAGCTAAGTAATTGACCACCAGTACCAAACAAACCAGCACCTAATGTAATGTCTGCAGCAGCACGTTGACGAGCCAAGTCTTCAGCAGTAGCTGTAGTAGCGTATGCTTGTTGACCGAATCCAAGACCCATTCCCAAATTCTGTAACATGTTCTGACGAGCAAGTTCTTGTGCGGATGTAGTAGTCTGATAACCTTGACCTAACATTCCAAGACCTAAAGACTGACGTTGCTGTGCAGCTTGTTCAGCACCAGCAGAAAGATTTAGATTTTGTTGTTGTAGTGAGTTGTAATAAGCAGCCATCTCAGGATTAGTTGCAGCCATCCCTTGAGAAGTACCGCCAGTAGCTAAACCACTACGACCAGTTTGGAATAACTGATTACGGATAGAAGCTAATTGTTGTTCTTGACCAGGAGCTAGAGCAGCCTGTTGAGTTCTCATGTATTCAGCACGAGCTTCTTCAGGAGTCTGAGCTAAATAACCAGCACCTGTTTGTTGGAACTGTTGAGCTAGTGCTTGAGCTTCAGGAGATGCAGAAGTCTGATAAGATGTAGGCATCAAACCTTGCATTGCACCTTGATACTGAGCAGCTAATGCCTGTGCCTGAGCAGACGGAGCAGTCTGATAAGACGTAGGAAGAATCTGTTGACCAAGACCAAATAGAGTTTGAGCACCTTGAGCCATTGGCTGTGCTTGCATCTGCTGTTGTTCAGCAAATGTTAAGCCTTGACCGTATTGACTAAAGAGTCTGTTCTGTAAGTCAGCTAGTTCAGGAGCTGCAGTATAGCTAGCACCTGAGACATAAGGCATACCAGTAGCTGGGTCTACCTCACGAGTAAACTGAGAAGAACCAAATCTAGTTGTCATCCCTACAGGACGGAACTGAGCTGCTGCTGCTGCAGCTTGTGCTGCTGCGCTCATCTGATTAGCTGCATCTTGTCCAGCAGATTTAGTACTGCTACCGCCTGTGAATATATCTGCTATACCACTAACTAAACTACCCATTATTTGCTCCTTGTGAATACATCGTATTCTATATTATTAAATACTACTTTATTAAATGGTTCAAATCCAATTGTCTTAGCAAACTTAGCTAATTTACTATTATCTATTAAAGCGACTATAGGAATACCTACTAAATACTGCAATAAATTTAAATCTTCTAAATACTTTGTTTTTACAGAAGCAGTCCATTTACGTACATCTGTATGAAACCACAACATCCCTGCATGTAACTCTAAATACATCGTGTAATCTTCACGATTTACTATTGGTATTTTAACCATCAGGTCTTCATTATGAAGGCGAGAGCATAATATGGAGGACGGTTCTCATGAGCCAATCCACCACCAGTAGCTGCTGCAGTTGAAGCCAGTGTTAATGTATGTGTATGTGTTACAGATACAGCAGAAGTTGTACCTGAGTAAGTATGTGTATGGTCTGCACTAGCATTACCGTTAGATACAGAAATACCTGTAACAGCAGTAGAAACAGAATTAGAACCAAGACTGTTTAAAGAACTTAACCAGTTACCTGCAGTAGCTCCTGAAGTATTATTACCACCAGTGGTATGAGTATGTCCAGGGTCTGTTACTGTAGCAGTATGAGTATGTGATACTGACTGACCACTAGAAGTTCCACTAAATGTATGTGTATGGTCACCAGCAGCAGCAGTAGTACCTGTAGTCGTTACTGTATGTGTGTGGCTAGGAATCATTGTAGCGTCTAGCGTTACAGTATTAGCACCGCCTGTAGCACCAACAGCATATGTGGTACCAGCACCTACAACAAATCTATCACGTAAGTCAGGAGTGCTATTAGCACCGTTACAGAATACCCATCCTGTAGGTACAGAAGCAATAGAACCAGACCACAAAGTAATAATACCTGAAGGAACTAAACCAGCTAAACCAGCAGCAACAAAAGCTGTAGTAGCTACTTGAGTAGTATTAGTACCATAAGTTGCAGTAGGAGCAGTAGGTGTTCCTGTTAAAGAAGGACTATTAACATCTGCCTTCGAAGAGATAGCAGAAGAGATGGCATTATATTCGTTATCAATCTCTGTACCTTTAATAATCTTTGCTGGATCAGTTGTAACCAATCCGTCTTTAATTGCAAAGTTAGTTGCCTTTGTATAATTACTCATGCTGTTTTCCCTGAAGCGTAGAAGATATCAATCTTCTGAATTGAAAGTGGACTACCGTCTATGTCTGTTTCGAAACCAATCTGAAATACCTTACCATTACCGCTAGTATTAATCTTAGTATTTACTAAGTCGATACCGTCACTATATTTACCTTCGTTGTATTTATCTACGTTAAAGTAGCTAGATGTTTGACCAGGAAGAATCAATGCCCCTGACTTATACAATTCAGAGTAATCAAATCCCCACTTAACTGAGAGAATCTGAGAAGATCCACCAATAGCAGTAAGATATAGTTTCTTTAAGAACTTAAGGTTAGTAGGTTGTTCTAAATCAAAGTAGTTAGTAAAGTAAACCATACGATATTCAGCACCATTGTCCTGATATCCATTATACTTACCAATGTAACCTACTTCACCCATGTATAGGCTTCTATCTTGCATGTTGCAGAATGCAGTAGGGTTAATCTGATTCCAGATAGTAGTTCTATTAGCACCATTCTCTAAGATACCACGAGTATCAAAGCAATAAGTAACCTTAGATGTAGGTAATGCCAGTAGATACATAGCATCTGTAGGATAGTAAATAGCCTTAATGTTAGCTACTACTTCTCCATTAACATAGGATATCAGTTCATCACGTACGTTCTTGGAGACATCCCTAGAAGGTAGTGAACGCTCTTGAATGAGACGTTGTAAAGACTGAACACCAGTATCAGATAAGAAGTAAATGTCTGTACCGTTAACTACTTGTACTGAATCTCTTGCAATACAACCTACGTTAACCAAGACATCTTGTAATGTCATTGTTGATGGGTCTTTAGCACCAGCATAGATAACGATATGACGCTTACAGAAGATAATCAATAAGCCGTTATGCTGAGCAATCGCAGTAATAGGATCGCCAGTAGGAATAACGGCACTGATGTCTAAGTAACCAGAAGTACCTGTAGTCCAATCAGAGGGGTCTTGTAAGTCTGTAAAGTATACTGTCTGTGTGTCATTAGAAGCAACACCAGCTACCCATAATCTACCATAAGCATAGATACCACAGGAAGGCTTAAAGGTATCTACAGTATATGGAGAAGGGAATGTAGCAATATCGCCTAGTCTTTGAAATCCATAACCATCAATGTGAGTATGAGGAGCAGTTCCTAGCTTATGCATTACTAAAGGTAGATGACCTTCTTGTACCCAGATAGCATGAGCAGAAGCAGTAGAACCTGTACCATAAGGCATGTTAATAGCTTGCCAGTTATCCCCAGTAATACTGTAAGTAGTTAGGATATTTACAATATTAGCAGAACCACTAGTTGTTTCAGATGAAGGAGAAGTAAAATAGAAAGCACTTCCACCTGATGTAGTGATTGTATAGATACCTTCATCTGCAGTCCCTGAAGTAGGACCAAAGTATACAGACATTCCTGTAGTTAAGCCATGACTAGAACAACTAACAGTTACTGTAGTTCCTGTCTGTGAATAAGTAACAGAAGAAGAAGGATGAAAGATAGTACCAGCAACTGGATACTCTACATATGCACCTGTAATAGGATGAGTTCCATATATCTTATTGTTAGCTGCAGCAAAGGTAAGATTATTATCTGCCTTTACAAACTCAAAGATAGTCCTTACAGAACCAGAGTTAAAAGCAGTAGGGTTTACCTTAGTCCATCCCTTACGTGAACCGACACGACCGAACTTATCGATTACACAGTTGTCTGCTTTAGTGGCAAAACCAGAAGCAAGAGTAACTCCTGAGTCTTGGGAGTTTAATCCAAAGAATCCAGGAGCTGCAATTGACGCTGACTTTAAAGGCTTCATACCCAATCCCACTGTTGTTCTTCAACATAACGTCCAGATTCGAGCGCAATGGCATCTGCAAGGCTCTGAGAATAGAGAGCATAGGCTTCGTTAGACTGCACTCCTCCATCCTCACCACGCTCCGCTATAGCCCTTGCATAAGCACCTAGGATTACAGGCTCGTGTGGAACTAAAAGAACATCAGCATTATCTACTAATTCTGTCTGTGGCTTGATGATGTTAAAACGGATGTTGTAAGCACCATCAGGAATAGGGTATAAGTCTACCTGAGTATCTCCATTAACATCAGTACCGTTGAAGTTAAAGTACTTAGGAGAACCCTTCTGAGCTGTAGTAAGCAGGAATCGTTGATCCATCCACTTAGTAGGGGCATTATCCATCATACCGTTGCTGGTATCATTCAATACGTCAATGATACGGAAGCGTTGTCCTGATCCTTCTAAGACATAGTTGAAGATGTCCGCAGTAGTGGTAGCTGAAAGAGTCTCTGAGAGGCTATTCCAGTTATAGGCATCTTCTACCTGACGTTTAGAGTCATTAATCCAACGAGCTACAAGACGTGTGTAGTCATTATCATTAACGGACGTAGCCTCTGACTCACGCAAGCGATTGAGTACAGAGTTTGTGAGCTGTAGAAAGTTATAAGCTGCCATATTTTCCTGAATATTATACCATAGATTGACTAAAAAGTCAAGGATTTATTTCTTCTTTTTAGGCTTCATCTTAGCTTCGCTCATAGCGATTGCTATAGCCTGGGCTTTGGACTTAACTACCTTACCGCCTTTACCACTATGTAATGTACCAGTTTTGTACTCGTGCATTACTTTACCTACCTTAGCTGTTTGTTTCTTTGTAGCCATGATTACTCCTATAAATGCTTTAGAATCCATTCCTTGAATAAGGTAAGGAAGATACCAACACCAGAGGCAATGAACGCAACACCGCCTAAGAACCCTTTGTAACGAGTCATCTCATCTTTGATGCTGTGCATACAAATAAGAATCTCTTGTTGGTCTTCTTTGAGACCTTTAACTTCAGCTTCTAACACAGCGATGCGTTCATTCATGTCTGACATTTTACTCGTCTATGGTTTCTGTTGGTTTCGCTAGAGCTTCCTCTAACATCTTAATAAATGCTTGTTTACCGACAGACAATTGGTCTAAATTAAACGCAGTAGAACTAATCTTACGGTCTAAATCGGCTACGTGATTGACTAGAGTTTGTTGCTCTTGTGTCATATCTTCATACAAATACTCTACATCATTGATAACTACTGGGGTTTTTTTATCTTTTCCCATATCGTTCTCCTAGGTTGTACTACGTTACAAAACTGGTGTAGCCCAAGGAAGTCCTGTTTCTTGTACAGGATTCTTTTGTGCTTCAATCTGTGCTGTCAATGCTTCTTCTACTGTGTCTTTCCCTAATGAGTCCTGAACCCAGCCGATAACTTCAGTTTCAGTCAAGTCAGCATAAGGCTTGTAAGACTTATCTTCTTGTGTGTAGCCTACTGTGCCGTAGGTAGAAGCTGTGTAATCACCATCTACTGCATTTACTGTGTAATGAACAGTAACCACAAAGCCATCAGAAGTTAATCTATCCATCTGTACTACATTCCATGTAAACATTATTTGTTCTCCAAGGTTTTAATGCGTTGTTTGAGGTCTTGAATTTCTTTTATCATCATTGGCACAAGTTTGGAGTAATCCACAGCCATCATTTCTTCAGGGTCTTGTGGTTGGTGTACTGCGTAGGGGGCTACTTCTGCTAATTCTTGTGCAACTACACCAAACTCTTGATGTTTTCCATCTTCTACCCAATCAAATGAACGAATTTTTATGGAATCAATATTTCCTGAAGTTGCATCAACAATATTTGTTTTTAAGCGTTTGTCTGAAGTAGTATTGTATAAAGTTATTGAGCCACTACCAGTAATAGAGCCACAATTTGTTCCACCGCTGGTTTGGAAAAAACCAATTGTTACAGTTGAACCTGAACCAGTAACAAGCAAAGCAGAACCTGTAGTCCCTAAGTTTGCACGAATTACATCGTTTGAACCGTTTTGGGTAACGGCAAGTTTTTCAGAGCCACTTGTTTGTCCAATTAACAAATTACCACTAGAATCAATACGCATACGCTCTGTGCCAGCATTGCCATCATACCTTCCCCCATAAAAGGCAAAAGCATCTGTATTTGCTGGTTGCCCAATAACCCAATCGGCAACACCATTTTGAGCAAAATGAAGTTGAGAACCTGTTGCTCCAATTCCAGTTAATTTTTGAATAATTCCAAATGATGGGCTAGTTGCTTGTACTTCTAATTTTGCACTAGGACTAGTATTACCAATACCTACGTTACCGCTAGCATCAATACGCATACGCTCTGAACCCGCACCGCTTCTAAAAATTTGAGTATCTGCATCGTAATAGTTAAACGATGTGTTGTTATATCCAATATACAAAGTAGCCACACCAGAATTAACTACTTCTAATTTTGAAACAGGTGCTGTAGAACCAATACCTACATTACCAGAGTTATCAATAATTACACGCTGGTTACTTGATGTATCGTAAATTGCAATGGCTGAACCACCAGCATTTGCAATATAAGGTGCGTTGCTATTTCCAGTATTCCAAAGAAATAGCTTGTTTCCGTTAAGAACAGCAGCATCTCCGTTTACTTGGAATATTGGGCTGCCAACCGTAGTAGAAGTTCCAATAAGAACTTTACCACTAGCATCTTTATAAAACTGTCCAGAGCCTAAATTAACTACACCAGTACCGCCTGTGAGTGTTGTGTTGTAATCAAGACTTGTAAACTTACCAGTAGAAGATGTAGTAGCTCCGACAGTAGTGCCATCAATAGTACCGCCAGTGACAGCAACAGAACTAGCTGCTTGAGTAGCAAGAGTACCTAATCCTAAGTTAGTTCTTGCAGTAGATGCAGAAGCTAAGTCAGATAAGTTATTAGCACGATAAGCATAAGTAGTATCTGCACCAGTAGCAGTAACACCTAAATTAGTTCTAGCGTTAGCTGCGGTAGATGCACCAGTACCGCCATCAGCAACAGCTAAGTCAGTAATACCAGTAATAGTACCGCCTGTGATAGCTACAGCACTGGTAGCTTGTGTTTCTTTAGCAAGAGGAAAACCACCTGCAGTTGCTCCATCATGGACAACAACAGTATCCTTTGTGGTATCAATAGTAATTTCACCTTCTAAACCAGTGAATGTAGAATGTTGTACTGTAGTACCACGTCTGCGTTTAATTGCTGTTGTCATTAGACAAGACTCCCATAGTCATTAGTTGTTCCTGCGGTATCAAATATGAATCCAAAGTCTTGGAGATATTGTAAGTTTAAGAATTGGTCCAGTACGCTAGTTACTGCAGTAACACTATTACCAGCAGTAGTTGCTGAACCAGCAGCACTAGACGCTGAGCTTGCAGCAGCAGTGGCTGAGTTAAGAGCATTAAGTTCTGAAGTATCTGCATTGTTTGCAGAAGTAAGAGCATTGCTTGCTTGTGTAGTAGCAGTAGTTGCTGAAGTAACAGCAGTGTTCTTATACTCTAGCGCATTGAGTTCTGAAGTAGATGCAGCATCTTGTGAGATAGCAGCTAAGTCAGCAGAAGCATCCGCATTGAACGCTGAAGTAGCTGCAGCAGAAGCTGAAGCAGATGCACTAGAAGCTGAGTTAGATGCATTAGTTGCTTGAGTAGAAGCTGTAGAAGCAGATGAAGAAGCTGAACTAGCGGAAGAAGCAGCATTAGTTTCCGCAGTCTCAGCGTGTGTTTCAGCCAGTTCTGCAGCAGCTTGAGCAGTTTCTGCAGCAATCCTTGAAGCCTCTGCAGCAGTAGCATCACCTATAATACTAGCAGCAGATGTAGCAGCGTTAGTTGCCGATGTAGCTGCTGATGTTGCTGAGTTAGATGCGTTAGTAGCAGAGGTAGCTGCATTAGTTTCAGATATAAGTGCAGCAGCAGAAGCAGCCGTTGCAGCAGCTGTTAATACTTGTGCTTCAGTAACTAAACCAGTTACTAATAAAGCTTCACTAGCTGAGTCTGTAACTGCATCACCTGTACCACCTGGTCCTCTATAGATTCCACCCAATTTAGTCTCCCTATCTTGTTTAAGAACTCTAGTGAAGAATACTTAAACAAAACCACCTCCGAAGAGGTGATCTTGAGTTACTTCTGATTAGCCGTTTACAGCCAATACGAAGCCAGTTTCTGGACGTACAGTCTTCACACCGAACAATGTGTCGGCAGTGTAGAGAGTAGACAAGTATTCTTGCTTGTACTGAGTTTGTGAACGAACACCCAACTGCTCAGCCAATACCATAGTATCACGATGAGCAAGGATAGCTGCTTTAACATCACCACCAGCAGTATTCTCAGAGTCAGTTTCGATTGTTGGGCAGTTGCTAGAAACATAGATGTCGATACCATAGAGGCTACCGATCAAACCAGTTGCTACACCACGACCATCAACGAAGTCGCTAGAGTTGTAACGATCAATACCCATAATTGCAGAGCGTACTGAAGGAGGAACAACGAAGAAACGACCGTCCATCGGAGTATCAGCATCATCCATCTTCTTGATCAAAGCACGGAAGATAGCGTCAGTGAATGTAGATGTAGAAGCAACTGTATCAGCAGCGTAAGCACCCAAAGCTGTACCAGCGTTTGAGTAGAAACTTGCACTGTGAGTCCAATCAGACGCATCGCCATCACCGAAAGATTTGCCTAAAGCAAACAATGTGTCATCAACCTTCTTAGACAAAGCATAGCCAGCATCTTCTGTGTAGAAGCGACGGAGTGATGCCAAAGCCTGAACTTCAACGATGTCCTCAATGAAACGTGAGTATTCGAAGTGTTGGTCGATTGTTACGTTTACTTCAGTTTCTGTATCCGCTTGGATAGTAACTGCAGTGTTTGCTGCTTTAGCTGCAGCAGAGCCACGAGTTGGCTTAGGAATGTGAAGTGTATCACCTTTCTTGCCCTTCATGGTCATCTTGTTAACGAGGTTAGCTAAAACCAAGTTCTTTTGATAAGCAGCAACAACTTCATCAGACCAGATTTCTGGAATGAATTTGTCTGCTTGTACTTTTGCTACGATTGAGCCTGAACCACCTGGATATGTTGCCATTTGTAAATCTCCTAAATTATTAAATTAAAATTACCTTACTCGACCTTCAGCGTAGGCTTGAAGAATATCTTCTGCCATACTTTCGTAACGCTTAGGGTCTTGCATTCTTAAGCGAATTAAGTCTGCACGACGATAAATGGGTTTAGTTGATTCCCCTGTGCCACCTTGTTGGACGCTTGCAGCTTTAAGTGCTTTACCTCTGTTCTCATCGTCAGCCTTTTTCAGCGTTGCATCTGCAGCTTTAGAAAGGTCTTCCTTCTGCTGCTTGATATTACGTAAAGACTTGTAAGTCTCTAGTAATTCCATCGCTGCGTCTACATCATAGTTGTTAGCTGATGCAAACAGTTGTTGACGAACTCGTGAACCTCCAACCCATTGTTGGAAATCCTCAGATTGTGCTACACTTACAAAATCAGGATGAGCTTTTTCAATTGTTTGGAGTGCTGTCATCTGAGCTTGTTTTGCTTGCTCTTCTTGCAGTCTCTTTAGAACTGGGTTATTCTCTACTGCCTGATTAACTGCCTTAGCAGGGTCTTCAAACCAATCAATCTCTTGTGCTGTACTTGGCTGTTGTGTGTCGTGCTTCGATTCGAGTTGTTGCTTTAAAAGAGAATCAGCTAACTTCCGTACTTCTCCAACTTCCTGTGCCTGACGACCAATAAGCTTCTCAGCTTCTTGATGCATACGAACAATCTCGTCTAGAGATTTGCCTTTATACTTCTCAGGTACTTCGTCCTTGGGTTCTGGTGCAGTATCTGCCTGAGCAGGTGCAGCATTTACGTTTGGATCTTGTTCTTCTTGGTGAGTTGGATCAACGAAATCAGTTGATTGATCTTCTTGCAGTTCGATAAAATTAGCAGCCATGTATACTCCTGTCGCAATGCGATTTTAGGATATTTAAAAATGGTTAGGTGGTCAAGAGTCCACTTGTTAACCGTGATTAGCTTTTGTTTTCTTCTCCACAGCCAGCTTCTCAGCTCTCTGCCTTGCCCACTTCGCTGTTGCTGAAGGGTATAGCCCACTAACTGGATCTAAAGAGATCGTCGTAGGGGAGATGATACGGGAAGCTACCCCGTCACATACATCACATGTAATCTCTTTAACTGTCTCATCGACAAAAGATTCCACTTGATGATTCTGTTCACACCTAAAGTCGTACATCCTACGAGCCATTGTCTACATCTTCCTGTAGTTGCTCATAGACTTCTGCACTTGATTCTCTAAGTGTATTAATCCAGTTCATGATGGACAGTTCGCCCTTCCTGAAGTGGAGTTGTTCTGTTGTTTCTACACCACCGATTGTATCAGTGGCTTTAATCATTAGTTCTATGTCTTCTAGGAGGTCGTTCCACCCTGGTGTCGCCATCATAGCGAAACGATTCTCGTAGTAGTCTTGTAATTCTCTGTTCATTTGTTAACTTTTTCCTTGACAAGGGAGTTAATTTGTGTTAATATGAGAATATTATACCATACTTTTCTTAAAATGTCAAGCGTTTTCTGGTAGTTTTTGTTGATTTTGCATAGCAGAGATGCGTTCATTAGACTTAATATCCTCTACTTTAATGAGTCTATCAGCTAATTTCATGCGTTTCTCGAACTCATCAGCCATCGGATCAGCAGTATTCTTAGATGCTGATGCCAGTAGCTTAGCTTGAGTTTCAGCAGGGATAGCCTGGGCTTGTGCTCCAGCTTTCTGTGCTTCTGCCCCAGCTTTAGCAGCTTCTGCTTGAGTTTTCTGTAACTGTGCCTGTGCTGTAGCCAATTGCATTTGCTTCATCTGCTCTTGCATTGGGTCTGGCTGGCTCATTTGTTGCAATGTAGCTACAATCTCTTCACGATTAGATAGACTAGAACCCTGAATGATACCCTGTAATAGAACAGGAGTAATAGGACTTGAAGGTCCAAGGGTCTGCATCAAGCCAACCATCTGTTGTTGTTCATATTCACGTGCAACCATACCTAAAGTAGAGCAAGGAATGAATACAAAGTCCTTAACAGGATAACGCTCTGGATCAAACTGCATGAATCTCCAAGCAGACTTGGTAATGAAAGGCACAAGGAAGTCTTCTTGGAAGTTAATCAAGGTACGCTTGTTCTTCTTCATAAGCCCTGAGAGAGCCATAGAGAGTCCTGCGCCACTTGCCTCACCACCAGCTACTTGACCTGGCATAGAGCTGCTGTCGACCGTTCCTGTGGCTTGTAGGAGCATTGCTTGGAAGTTCTGTGCTGTCTGGAAGTTCTGTGGATCTGTAGAGCCAAACTTAAATGGCATCATGATCTCATTAGGATTACCGTTAACCAGCATGTTCTTGCCTGGTTTAACCTCATACTTACCGCCACGTGGGAGACGAGTAGCATCCATAGCCATCATAGGAGCAGTTGTCAGAGCTAAAGAATCTAGGTGACTACGTACTTGAGCATCAATAGCTTTCTGCATATTGTAGCCCTTCTCAGCAGTACCACGACCCCAGAAACGACCAGGCATGGAATCAGCTTGATAAGCTACAACAGGACGGTCAGCCATCATGTAAGGAGACTCTTCAGCTTTGAGTAGCCATGTGTCATCAGCAATAACAACAATAGCTTCTACTAAATCTTGATAGTCTTCTGCAGTAGAGCCTTCAGGAAAAAGGTCAACAACTTCGCCAACATCCTTTTTCTCTAATCCTTTGAGATAGCTCTTAGGCACTTTACCGTAGTAACGAATAACACGAACACGGTCATCTTGGTTCTGAGTTGTTTCTTGTACTGGTTCTAGTTCCATGCTGTCATAGCCAGGAGTGATATTTACTTTACGATAAGTACCATCAACCATGCCTTGAACAACAGTGTGATAAGGGACATACTCTTCAATAGCAACACCTAAAGAACTTTCTACATCAGTAGCATTAGGTTCAATAAGGAAGTTACGTGGATTAATAGGATGTAATTCAACTAAGAACTTCTTAGATTCTTGTACACCAATAGCAGAAACCCCAGGACTATTAGGAATAGGCTGAGTAGCTGGAGTCATTACTTTCTTTTCTGCTACGGTAATCTCACCAATACCAGTACCGTAGAGTTCACCAAGAAGAATGATGTTGTCTAAAGCTTTCTTAACCTTAGAGAACTTAAAGTCTTCATGCATTTGTGAGCGAGTAAGGGCAATATCGTTCTTGTCTTGGTCACGCATATCATCGACAATATCAAACCACTCTCCACGACCAAAGATTGCTTCAGAGATCTCAGCTTGCTTAGACTCAACTGCTTGTTGCAGTGCAGGAGTAATTAAACGACTACGCTCAGACTCACGAGTCTTATCTGCAGCATCCCAGATACCACGAAACAGACGCTCATATTCTTCCCACTTGTCTAAGTAGTTTACATTGCGATGATCTCTCCAGCGATTGCAGTGATCAACAACAAAGGATACTAGTTCTTTATCTTCACTAGTTACTTCGTCTTCTTTAAACTCACTCATTCTTATTCCTCTGTAGTGTCGTCAATAGATGTAGCAAACGGGTCTTCAAACTCAATCTCAGTAACTTCTACTGCAGGGATGAAAATCTGATTGTCTTTAAGACCTTCTTCTTTAGCTGCTGTAATGATCTTCATCAAACAGTCACCGTTAAGATAGTTCATCTCTTCTTTGATAACTTCCCAGACTGCTGGGTTCTTACTAAGTTCTTCAAAGTTAAGAGGAACAAATTCATTTTCTTTATTGTACATATTTTCCTTATCTGAATCCTGATATGCGAGGTGAGAATACAAAGGTAGCTTGGTATGGGTTTGGTTTAGGGTTAACATTATCATCCGCTAGAGCCATGATGTTCCAGCCTAGGTTAACTAGAATGCACCTATTACTATTGCTGATACGTCGAATGTAACGAAATTGAAATAAACCATTAGCAGTAACAAAACACCATCCTTCTTTTGCATTGTCATTGTCTTTAATTGTTTTATCTCCGTCTACAGTAACAAAGTAAGGAGACTCTAAATACTTTACAGCAAACGCATACAAAGGATTACGTATCAACCATTTAACCTGAGACCAGTAACTACGACCATTGATTAGTTCAAAGGTAGCATCACCGTCTAAGCTATTGTCTGGAGTCATGAACCAGCTCAGCCAGTTAGGTAGTCTTGGACCAAAGCCTTGTTTAGAATGATTATCTAACCATCCATAGCTATTAGTAGCAAACAAGGGTAATACTGGAGCTAGTACCAAAGCCAAGATATTCATTGGCAATGACAACAATACTAGAACCACGTAGTAGATATAAATCATTAGATAGTGCTCTTAAAAGGATCTGAGTATTTAATTACAGGAGGAAATAAAGACTGCATGTCTAAATCCATGATTTGATGCAATTCAGCGTCTCTTTTATTTAATTCTTCTGAAGAGTTATATACAGGGTAATTACCAGCTAATATGTCTTTCTTCCAGATATCCCATAACTCATCATCATTTTCTACTACCTGACCATTAACAAAACCAGGTACAGAAACAAACTTACCTTTATCAGGTCCTTCTGGAATTTCAATACCAGAGGCATAAATGGTAATAGGATTACCTTCTGGATCTATTCCAGGATTTTCTAAATTAGAACGATGATAAGCTACTTTATTAATCTCAGCAGGTGTAAGATTAAATTGTTTCTGTAACTCAGCTAAGTCTATAAGATTCATCAGTACCCTGCTATAAAGTCCATCGGTTCATAATCATCTTCTAAGTCATCTGTAAAGTAAGACGTTACAGCTAACTGGTCGATGTACGATAATGCATCAATTAAGTCATCATGGACTTGAGGTGTTGGGAACATAAGCAACTGGTCATTGAACTCTTTCCAATCTTCATCCTCATTAAGGATAACCTTACCATGCTCAAAGCGTCCCTGTAATGCCCAGACAACACGCTCAGTCTTTTGCTTCCCGCCATGAGTCAAGTCCTGAATCATAGCGTATGTATTCTTAGATCGCATCAGATCGCTTAGATAGGGCAATACAGCGTTTCTAACTGTTCCTCGCTCCATTCCTACACCAACAGGTTCAAACTCCTGTATGTTCTTTAGAATGCGATTGGCAGCGTCTTTAACATCCCACCTACCATGTTCAATCTTTTGTACAAACCAAACACCATCATCAGTAACTTTAACTACTGCGATAGCGGATTCATCTAATCTTTTCTTTCTAGTCTCAGAGTAATTGGTATTGGTGAATCCTGCTAAGTCGATGGCTATGTAATAGACACCGTCTTTAGGTTCTTCCCCGTATTTTATCCAACTCTCTTTAAACAGGTCAGTACCTGCGTTATCGAAAGATGCCAAAAATTCTTGTTTAAAAGCAAACGAAGACATTGTTTTTTTTGCTGCTTCAATTTCTTTAGGATCTATTGTTGGATTATCTTCAGATGTAAAATGCCAACTTTTCCAATCTTCGTCTTCTCCATTTAATCCTAACTGGTAAATATCATATAACCAGTTTCTACCTTTTGGTGTAGAGATAAAAAGAGCACTTCCTTTTTTATCCGCTAAGGCAGCTCTTAATACTTTTTCCCAAGTATCTTGTTTTATATCCGCTACCTCGTCTAGTACCACATACGTCAAACTGACACCACGAAGTGTATCAGGACGATCAGAACCACGCACATAAATTTTAGCACCGTTGACAAGTGTAATATCCATATTATTTGAATGGCTATTAGTTATCACATCTCTACCCAAGTCCATTAGCAAATCCCAAATAATTTGCCGAGCCTGTCCTTGCGTAGGTGCTACATACATTACAGCAGAATGAGCAGGACATTGTAAACCTTTTACTAAAAGACTTACTGCTGACAGTCTAGATTTTCCTAAACGTCGTCCTCCTACAACTACTTTAAATCTATGCTCGTCTTGAAAGACTTCCTTTTGCCAAGGCAGTAATGAAAAATTAAGTTGAGTCATTATGTCTTTCTAAATAATCCGCAGCTTCACGCAGCAGTTCTGGACTATCTTTAAACTTACCTAAAGCAGTATTACAAAGATCACAAAGTAATGCTCTTACTTTTCCTGTAACATGGTCATGATCTACTGCTAACTGCTGATGAGAACAATTATCAATATGCGTTTTACATATAGCACAACAACTATTCTGTGCTATTAACATATTATTCCACGCTTCTAATGTTAATCCGTATTTCTTTTTTAAATGGCTTTTACGACTTGTTAACTGTCTTGCTGACCAAGCTTCTGGATCTGTGTCCCAACGATGCCTAGTTTTCTTATACTTTTCTTTTAATGTCTGTGCCATAATAACCACCTTAGTTATACCTGATTAAAGATTTAGGCAGGGAATCAGGTTAATTCCTTTTCGGTAGCGAACCTAGCCTATCTCAAACTTATTCTTTGTCTTCTATATAATCTACTATTTCAGCGTCATACATGTCCACAGTCTCTACTGCTTCAACCTTAGTTTCACCTAATCCAGTAATGTTAATGGTTACTGCATTACGTTGTCCTTTAGCATCTTTCTCAAATAGAGATGTAGGTAGTAATCTATCCATACACATCTTTAGAGCTGCTATCTGATCTTTGTCTTCGTCATCTAATGCTTTACGAATAACAGTATCTATAATCTTTGTGCCACTAGAACTAAGTAGTCTTGCTTTAAACTCTTGTATTCTTTGAGCATCTCCTGCAGGTCTACCTACCTTGCCTGGCTTCTTCTTGCTCTCCACAAGTGCCTTAGGAGGTCTGCCCCTACGTCTGACTGTGGAAGTCTCTTTAGGAGGAGACACAACCAACTCTTTAAAAGAGACATCATCTGAAGACATTAAGAACCTTTTCTTTACCTGCTAACGCAGAGAACAAAAACAAGAGAATTTACACTAAGTAGTCTTAAGTAGTTTTAAGTTATTTAAGAGTTATGGCATATTAAGTAGATGTTGATTATATGTTTTTTATCTTGTCTGCTACTTAGTATATAATTCATATACATTTATTATATCATACTTTTCTTGATTTGTCAAGTACTTTAGCACACTTATTTCACATTATGAAATATATCAGCCCTAAACTTTCGGGAGATAACCTGCAAATCAAAAAAATGTCGGTCATGGATGCCATGTATATGCCAATTTTGGACCGCGAACTTGAAGCTAATCCTATGTTGAAACAAAATCCTTATTATGAGGAGGCAGGCAATACCTCTACAAGATAAACTTATTAACTCTTGAACATATATGAAAAGAATTATTTTAAATAATATGAAGAAGCACATTTTATATAGCTTTTTTGCTGCTATGACAGTCCTTCTGACTTTCACAGCTTGTGACTCAGATGCGATAAGTGAAGATACCCTATACACTTTTAAGGGTGAAATGGTTGGTCAGTTTTTGCAACGCGATTCTCTAGAGTTCTCTGAATTTACTGAATTACTTGATACAACTAATGTGTTAGGTCTGTTAAATTCATATGGTTCTTATACCTGTTTTGCCCCCACCAACGAGGCTATGTTTGCTTTTTACAAAGAAAAAGGAAAAGCATCACTTGCTGATTTTAGTTTGGACTCGTTGAAAATAATAGCTTATGATCACATCATCAACGGTACAAT